>ERZ506942.43-NODE-43-length-82196-cov-34.2303_pt1 | contig 82196 bp, 64 predicted proteins | sample MGYA00512900_ERZ506942 | MGnify/ENA metagenome assembly ERZ506942
CTACTGATTCCATCAGCACATTAGGGGATAACAAAGTATCCTTAGGTAGTGATTCCGGTACAACAACAGCTAAGAAATTAAGCACAACTGGTGGTATTAAGTTCAACATCAAAGGCGATACTGGTGCGAATGCGTTGATTACAACATCTGCCACAGGCGATGATGTAACCATTGCTCCAACCGCTAAATTGACAGCTGCCGTAACGGCTGCCGAAAAATCTGCTGATAAAGACTTGTCCAACTTGTCTGCTGCTGGCGATACCTACATCAAGAACCTTGCTAAAACAGCTGCTTCTTGGAATGTAGAAACCAATGGTGCAGGTACAACTGCTGTAGCTGGTGGCGAAACAGTCAACTTTATCAATGGCGATAACATTGCTATTACCAATACAGGTCGATCCATTACTATTGGCACTGCTAAGAACGTATCCTTCGATAAAGTCACTGTTGGTGGTATTGTTCTTGATAAGAATACTGGCATTAATGCAGGTGGTAAGGAAATTAAAGGCGTTGCTAATGCTACATCCGCTGATGCTGCTGTTAACAAAGGACAATTAGATGCCGCTGTATTATCTGCTGCGGGTGGTGCTCTATCCATTGAAAAGGTAGAGGCTGGTTCTGTAGCTAATGGTAAATTAGCCGCTGGCGATAATAACTTGGCTAGTGTATCCGGTCTTACTGGTACTGCTAAAAATGAAACATATACAGTAACTGTTTCTGAAAATGCTGTTAAAGCCGTAGCACAAACAGCAGCACAAGATGCCGTAAAAGTGGCTGGTACAGGCCTTGCTACTGTTAGTGATGCTACAGCTGCTGGCGTTAAAACATATACAGTGAATGTAGACGAAGGCAAACTTGTTATCGACGATACTACTGGTAAAATTGGTGCGAATGGTGCTACACAAGGTACTACACAAGGTAAAAACGGCGTAGCCACTACGCAAGATGTAGCATCTGTAGTAAATAGTGCTATCGATAAGACAAAACAAGCCTTGACCGATGCAAAACATGATTTTGCTGGTGATGATGCAACAGTAATTAGCCGTAAACATGGTGAACAACTTAACATCAAGGGCGGTGCGTCCACTACGGCAACTGATCTTACATCTGGTAATATCGCTGTAGTAGGTGATACAACAACTGGTACATTGAACATTAAGTTGGCGAAAGCCTTAACCGGTTTAACATCTGCTACGTATACCGATGCAGCTGGTAATACGCAAACTGTAACAGGTGGTTCCTCTACAATTACGGATGGTGCTGGTAACACAACGACTATCACTAAAGGTGGCATGACAACCACTGATGGTACAAATACAACAACTGTTGCTCCATCTGGGGTAACTGCTACAGATGGTACTAACACAGTTAAGTTAAATGGTTCCGGTATCGATGCTGGCAATACACAAATTAAGAATGTTGGCAAAGCAACTACTGATGATGCTGCTGTTAACAAGAAACAAATGGATGACGCTGTGAAGGCAGCTACTGATTCCATCAGCACATTAGGGGATAACAAAGTATCCTTAGGTAGTGATTCCGGTACAACAACAGCTAAGAAATTAAGCACAACTGGTGGTATTAAATTCAACATTAAAGGTGAAACAGGTGCGAATGCACTCATTACAACATCTGCCACAGGTGATGATGTAACCATTGCTCCAACAGCTAAATTGACAGCTGCTGTAACGGCTGCCGAAAAATCTGCTGATAAAGACTTGTCCAACATTTCTCCTGCTGGTGAAACAGTGATCAAAAACTTGGCAGCTACATCTGCACAAGATGCTGTTAAGGTCACTGGCACAGGTTTAGCTACGGTATCTGATTCCACTACTGGTGGTGTAAAAACATACAATGTAGATGTGAAGACTGGTAACCTTGTAGTCAATGCGGCTGGTCAAGCTGGTGCAGCTGGTACAACAGGTGCAGGCGGTGCCGCTGGTGCTGATGGCGTAGCCACTACACAAAATGTAGCATCCGCTATTAACGATGCCATCACTAAATCCAAAACTGATACAGCACAAGCTATTGCTGATGCAGAACACAAATTCGATGGCGATACAGGTACAACCTCTGTTCGTAAACACGGTGAAGTATTATCCGTTAAAGGTGGCGTAACAAATACAGCTGATTTGACAACCGGTAATATCGGTGTTGTATCCGATGGTGCAGGTACATTGAATATCCGTCTTGCAAAAGTATTGAGTGGTTTAACATCTGCATCCTTCACTAATGCTGGTGGTGATTCCACTGTTATTAATGGTAATGGCGTAACTATTACACCTAGTGCAACTGGTGCATCTCCAATTTCCATGACAACAGCTGGTATCAATGCTGGTAATAAGGAAATTAAAGGCGTTGCTAATGCTACATCCGCTGATGCAGCAGTAAATAAAGCACAAATGGATGCCGCTATCACTGCTGCCGCTGGTGGATCCTTATCTACTGAAAAGGTAGTAGCTAAGACATTGACTGGTGATACAAACCTTGCTACTGTTACAGGTCAAACTGGTACAGCTAAAGGTGAAACATACGAAGTCGCTGTTTCTGAAAACGCTGTTAAAGCGGTAGCACAAACCGCAGCACAAGATGCGGTTAAGGTGACAGGCACAGGTCTTGCTAATGTAACTGATTCCACTACTGGTGGTGTAAAAACATACAATGTTGATGTGAAGACAGGTAACCTTGTGGTAACTGCGGCTGGCCAAGTTGGTGCAAATGGCACAACAGGTGCAGGCGGTGCCGCTGGTGCTAATGGTGTAGCGACTACACAAAATGTTGCATCCGCTATTAACGATGCCATCACTAAATCCAAAACTGATACAGCACAAGCTATTGCTGATGCAGAACACAAATTCGATGGCGATACAGGTACAACCTCTGTTCGTAAACACGGTGAAGTATTATCCGTTAAAGGTGGCGTAACAAATACAGCTGATTTGACAACCGGTAATATCGGTGTTGTATCCGATGGTGCAGGTACATTGAATATTCGCCTTGCTAAAGTATTAAGCGGTTTAACATCTGCTACTTATACAGATGGTGCTGGCAATACACAAACTGTAACTAGTACTTCCTCTACCATTACGGATGGTGCTGGTAACACAACTACCATTACTAAAGGTGGCATGACAACCACTGATGGTACGAATACAACAACAGTAGCACCTGCTGGTGTAACTGCTACAGATGGTACTAACACAGTTAAGTTAAATGGTTCCGGTATCGATGCTGGCAATACACAAATTAAGAATGTTGGCAAAGCAACTACTGATGATGCTGCTGTTAACAAGAAACAAATGGATGACGCTGTGAAGGCAGCTACTGATTCCATCAGCACATTAGGGGATAACAAAGTATCCTTAGGTAGTGATTCTGGTACAACAACAGCTAAGAAATTAAGCACAACTGGTGGTATTAAATTCAATATTAAAGGTGATACTGGTGCAAATGCACTCATTACAACATCTGCAACAGGTGATGATGTAACCATTGCTCCAACAGCTAAGTTGACAGCTGCTGTAACGGCTGCTGAAAAATCTGCTGATAAAGACTTGTCCAACTTGTCTACTGCTGGCGATACCTACATCAAGAACCTTGCTAAAACAGCTGCTTCTTGGAATTTAGAAACCAATGGTGCCGGTACAACAGCTGTAGCTGGTGGCGACACTGTTAACTTCATCAATGGCGATAACATTGCTATTACAAATGCAGGTCGATCCATTACCATTGGTACAGCTAGAAACGTATCCTTCGATAAAGTCACTGTTGGTGGTGTTGTTATCGATAAGAATAATGGTATTGATGCAGGTGGCAAAGAAATTACAAATGTAGGCCCTGCTACATCTGGTAACTCTGCTGTTAATAAAACACAAATGGATACAGCTATTGCTAATGCACAAACAGCTGCAACCTCTACTGAAAAAGTAGTTGCTAAGACCTTGACTGGTGATACTAACCTTGTTACTGTGACAGGTCAAACTGGTACAGCTAAGGGTGAAACATACGAAGTGGCTGTTTCTGAAAATGCTGTTAAAGCCGTAGCACAAACTGCAGCACAAGATGCTGTTAAGGTGACAGGCACGGGTCTTGCTAATGTAACTGATTCCACTACTGGTGGTGTAAAAACATACAATGTAGATGTGAAGACTGGTAACCTTGTAGTCAATGCGGCTGGTCAAGCTGGTGCAGCTGGTACAACAGGTGCAGGCGGTGCCGCTGGTGCTGATGGCGTAGCCACTACACAAAATGTAGCATCCGCTATTAACGATGCCATCACTAAATCCAAAACTGATACAGCACAAGCTATTGCTGATGCAGAACACAAATTCGATGGCGATACAGGTACAACCTCTGTTCGTAAACACGGTGAAGTATTATCCGTTAAAGGTGGCGTAACAAATACAGCTGATTTGACAACCGGTAATATCGGTGTTGTATCCGATGGTGCAGGTACATTGAATATCCGTCTTGCTAAAACATTGACTGGTTTAACATCTGCTGCCTTCACTGATGGTACACACACAGTGACTATCGCAGGATCTGGCATTGACGCTGGTAATACAGAAATCAAACACGTTGGTAAAGCAACCACAGATGATGCTGCTGTTAATAAGAAACAAATGGATGATGCTGTGAAAGCCGCTACCGATTCTGTAACTACATTAGGTGATAACAAAGTATCCTTAGGTAGTGATTCCGGTATAACAACAGCTAAGAAATTAAGCACAACTGGTGGTATTAAATTCAACATTAAAGGTGATACTGGTGCGAACGCACTCATTACAACATCTGCAACAGGTGATGATGTAACCATTGCTCCAACTGCTAAGTTGAGTGCTGCTGTAACGGCTGCTGAAAACTCCGCTAATAAAGACTTGTCCAACTTGTCTACTGCTGGCGATACCTACATTAAGAACCTTGCTAAAACAGCTGCTTCTTGGAATGTAGAAACCAATGGTGCAGGTACAACTGCTGTAGCTGGTGGCGAAACTGTGAACTTCATTAATGGCGATAACATTGCTATTACAAATACAGGTCGTGCCATTACAATTGGTACAGCTAAAAATGTATCCTTCGATAAAGTCACTGTTGGTGGCGTAGTTATCGATAAGAATAATGGTATCGATGCAGGTGGTAAGGAAATTACAAATGTAGGTCCTGCTACATCTGGTAATTCTGCTGTTAACAAGACACAAATGGATACAGCAATTACTAATGCTGTTAATAAAGCAACAACTGATGCTAAACATGACTTCGGTGGCGATGATGCAACTGTTGTTACACGTAAACATGGTGAAAAACTTAACATCAAGGGTGGTGCTTCTACAACAGCAGCCGATCTTACATCTGGTAACATCGCAGTTCTTGGTGATGCTACAACAGGTACATTGAACATTCGCATGGCCAAAGCATTAACTGGCTTAAGCAGTGCTACTTTCACAACACCTAGTGGCACAACTGTTATCAATGGTGGCGGTATGACTATTACGCCAAGTACAACTGGTGCGGCACCTATTTCCATCACAACTGGTGGCATCAACGCTGGTAATACAGAAATTAAAAATGTGGCTGCTGGTACAACGCCTAATTCCGCTGTTAATAAACAACAAATGGATAGTGCGATTTCTAATGCTACGGCTAACGTAGGTTTCAGTACAGCTGGTAATACAGGTACTGGTAGTGTAAGCAATGGTCAAACATTGACTATCACTGGTACAAATGGTATTGAAACGAATGCAAGTGGTCAAAGTATCACAGTAGGCCTTGATGCTGCAACACGTGCGCAAATCAATAATGCTACAACAACTGCTAATAATGCAGCTAAGAAGGATTTGAGCAATATTGATAATGCTGGTAAACAAGTTATTAAGAATACAGCTGCTTGGAATGTGAAAGTTAATGGCGCTGCTGCTGAAACTGTAAAAGGTGGCGATACAGTTACTTTCAACGATGGCGATAATATCAAGGTTACGAATACTGGTAAAGATATTACTATCGCTACTAAGAAAGATGTTTCCTTCGATAAAGTCACTGTTGGTAATGTAGTAATTGATAAGAATACTAACCGTATCAGTGGTTTGGCTAATGCAGCTAATAATGATGAAGCTGTAAACTTGGGTCAAATGAATGCCGCTATTAGTACTGCAACTGCAGGCACAGGTACTATTAAATACAAGGCTAATGGTGGTACTCAAAATTCTGTAGCATTGACTACTGGTTTTGATTTCAAAGGTGATAGCAACATTCAAATCACAGCTGATCCTGCCAACTCTGGTGTTATTAATTACAAATTGAATCCTGCATTGACAGGTATTACCTCTATTAGTGGTGGTACTGGTGCTCCTACTATTACGCTTAATGCTGGTAGTGGTTCTACACCTGGTAATGTATCCATCAATAGTAATCTAGATATGGGTGGTAAACAAATCAATAATATTGGTGCTGCTACTCATGCTGGTGATGCAGTTAATAAAGCACAAATGGACCAAGCATTGCAAAATATTGCTGGTGCATCCAGTAATGCTGCTAAGTCTTATGCGTATAAGGCTGGTGCAGGTGCTGCCGCATTGGCTGCATTGAAACCAATTCAATACGATCCATTGGAACCAACACAAATTATGGCTGGTATTGGTAATTACAAATCTCAAACAGCCGTAGCTCTTGGTGTGGCTCATTACACTAATGAAAACACTATGTTTAACTTAGGTGTTTCCTTAGATAGCCACGATGGTATCGTAAATGCTGGTGTAACCCACAAATTTGGATATAGCCCTGAAAAGAAAGCTATTCCAGATAAATATAAAGGTGGTCCTATCAGTTCTATCTACGTAATGCAAGATGAAGTGACAGCATTACAAGCAATTGTTCAAAAACAAGCTGCTGAAAATGAAGCCCTTCGTCAACAAAACGAAGATATGCAACGCAAGGTAGATATGATTCTATCTAAGATTCATTAATTCCAATAATTTTAAACATTCCCTCTTGTATACAGAAGATTAGTTAGAATTAATGAATATAGGGCTATTTGGTGGTTAGCCATTGTACTATCAAGGTGGCTAACCACTCCCTAGTGGGAAAACAAACGGACTCTTTTTATTTCTCTCATACACACTCTCTCGATAGAGTCCGTTTGTTATTGATAGTGTATAGTTATAACAGTACATAACAAATAGTAAATGTTATTGTTGTCTGAAACGTAAAGAATTTGAGGCGTAACATATGAAATCTGTATTTAAAAAGAGTCGTTTATTTATAATGTTAGCATCTTTGTTAGGGGTGGTGAGTCCAATGGCTCAAGCAGCTGATTTAGTTCCTGTTCAGCCAACAGTCGCTGTTGTTGATGAACAACATCAGGCGATTGGCTGGGCAAATCTAATGCTCAATGGTTTTTTACAACATCATGAAGGCGCGTCTATTAATGAAATTTCTTTTGATGCTACCGATACAGTCGTTACATTGACTGTTGGCGGTTTTGATAAAGATGGTGTATATAAGGCGGTATTTACAAATACAGCAAATGAAGTTAAGGATGAAAAGGTTGGTAAACTTACTAAAACTGTAGAAAAAACAGCCTTTGATCCATCTACTATTTTGCCTCCTGCTGTAGCTGTAAACTTTGCTTATGCACAAGCTGAAGGTAAAGCAACAAGCCTTTTAAGCTGGGCTGTTAAAACCGATAAAGGCACGCCACAATATACTGTTGTGTTTGCTACAAAAGATAAGAAAACCATTACTGTAGTATTCGATGCAGTGAGCGGCAAATTGTTAAGTGTAACCAAATAACATGAATGCAATAATAATATTTGTATTAATACATATAATGTATATATATAGTGTTTAGGTATTGCGTTATAAAATAGAATATTATGCACGAAACCTCGCTTTTCTTGATGAGAAAGGCGAGGTTTTTGTGGATGTTAAATTTGATTGGTATTTGCTAGATTTTTATTTTTTGTATATTAATAGTAGAAATTCTATATTTTAATTAAATATAAAATAATACATAAAACTTATTGAAAAAAGTATAGAAATTAATATATAATTTAATTATAGAGAAAGGAGAGGGATTTATGAGAGTTGTACGTATTGCAGCAAGTTGTATTGGCTTGCTGACTACATTTGGTACATTGCCTAGCATGGCAGCCGATGTATCTACCCCTTTTATACAACAAGAAGCGGCCCGAGCTGATGCTTCGTTGCGTCAACGCGCAGAAGCACCAATGACTGGGGCCGCTTCGTTGCGTTCAGAATCAGCGTATGTTGGCCTTAGTAGTGCTCCTATGAAGGCATTACCAAAGGAAGCGATTGCATTTCCTATAGACCATATTGTTATTACATCGTCAGAACCTGTATTTCGTAAATATAAGAACCGTTTAGAGGCGTATGAGCATAATCGAATCGGGTCGGATGGGGTTACATTCCTTCAAAAGCAATTACAAGAACAATTATTAGCAGATGGATATGTAACAAGCCAAGTGGTTGTACCCAATCAAGATTTACATTCAGGGTTATTAACTTTTGAGATTTTACCAGGATATGTTGAAGATATTGTTCTTACAAATCCAAATGCACGGACGAATTGGCGGAGTGCATTCCCTGTACGACCTGGCTATGTATTACGACGTCAAGCGTTAGAACAAGGAATTGATCAGATGCGTAGCGTACCTGGTCAAAATATAAAGATGACGATTGAACCAGGTACCAAGCCGTTACACTCTATTGTTAAGCTTACGGTAGAACAAAAAGGATTTGTGCATGGCTCATTTATTTTAGATAATTCAGGATATAAAGCTACAGGAGAGTATCAAGGTACTGTATTTTTGTCATTTAGTCAATTGCTGGGTCTTAATGATACGTTAACAGCTAATTTTACTAAAGATATAAGTCGTCATGATGATGGTCATGGGTCAAAGCAATATGCAGTTAATTATACGATTCCAGATGGCAATCGTACGTATAGATTATCTACATATAAGTATAGCTATAATCAATTGGTGTTTATGCCAAATGCATTTCGTTCGGCTGGTACCACACAAGGTACAGAGGTATCGGTAGAGCAGGTTTTAAATAGAACTAGTCGTTCGAAAACATCAGTTATTGCTAAAGTTAATCATAAGTCTCGTCATAATTATTTGGATGATGTAGAAATCGGTGTTCAAGAACAACATACTACATCGGTAGAATTAGGATTATCTCATCGCCAATATAGAGGCAATACAGTGAGTGATGTGTATGTATTTTATCGTCAAGGCATTAAAGGATTAGGTGCTAAGGTACGAAGTTGGGAAGGTTTGGCAGATAATCCAACTACACTATATAAAATGGCTGGGGTTGAAGGGCAGATTCAAACGGGAGTACGAATCGGTCATAAGCAAGGTATATTCTCGATGCGTTTTAGAAGTCAATTTACGAATCAGCGCTTATTTACTACGGATCAGTTTAGTATTGGTGGACGGTATTCGGTACGTGGATTTAGTGGTGAAGAAACATTACGAGGTGACTCTGGGTACTACGTACAAAGTGAATGGTCATTACCATTTAGAAAACAACAGATTACACCTTATATAGGAATAGATATTGGTCATGTATGGGGACCATCTACAGAAACTCAACTAGGTAATACATTGATTGGTGGTGTCGTTGGTGTACGAGGCACTGTTGGTGACGCTGTTAATTATGATGTATCACTAGGGACGCCCATTAAGAAACCAGAAGGATTTGATACAGATACCCGTGTTTGGGCGTTTAGAGGAAGTTATCAATTTTAAGTGTTGTACATAGAGAGTTATATAGATACATAATACATATTGTTTTATATACTTAGGAGAGATACATAATATGAATATTAGAAAACATACAGCAATGGCCATTTTTGCTGCATTGCTTGCTACAAATTCTGCCCCATGGATTCCAATGGCGTTAGCCAATCCTGTTGTACCTGCTCAAGGTGCATTAGGGCCAAAAACAGAAGAGGCTCGTAATGGTATGACTGTAGTCAATATCAATACGCCTAATGATAAAGGGCTATCCCATAACCAATATGATGCATTTAATGTAGATCATAAAGGGCTTATTTTAAATAATGCCAATCGTCCTGTGAATACGGAACTGGCAGGTTACATTATGGGAAATCCGAATCTAGTCGGACCTACAGCGAATACAATTTTAAATGAGGTAACAGGTACGGGTGCAACATCTATGAATGGTGCCCTTGAAGTAGCCGGTAATAAGGCACATGTTATCATTGCCAACCCGAATGGTATTTCTGTCAATAATGGTACGTTTATCAATGCTAATAGTGCTACATTAACAACGGGGAACCCAATTATCAATAACGGTAGTATTACAGGCTATCAAGTACAACAAGGTAGTATCACAATAGGTGAAAAAGGACTTAATGCATCGAAAACAGCACGCACAGATATGTTAGCTGAGGCTGTTCAGCTTAATGGTACAGTTTGGTCACAAGATGCTCAAGTGGTAACGGGGAAGAATGCTATTTCCGTAGATGCTACAGGTAACGTTACAAATGTTAGTAAAACTGGTGAGTCTACACCGATAGGACTTGATGTAGCTGCTATTGGTGGTATGTATGCTAATAGTATGTATTTAGTTGGTACCAATGATGGTTTTGGTGTGAATAATCAAGGTGTATTATCTGCGCAAAATAAGTTAACCGTAGATAGTACTGGCAAATTGCAAAATACCGGTACTATCGCTGCTACAGATGCAGATATTACTACAAAAAGTTTCGAGCAGATGAATCGTGGTAAATTGTATGTGGATACCGCTAAGATTACCACTGATTCTGTCATTCAAAAGGGTAACACAGAGACTAAAGATGCCCCTGTTATGATTGCCCAAAAAGATCTATCTATAGCGACAAACTCTATTGTTAATACAGATGGTAGTGTGATTAAAGCCGAAGGACAACTACAACTTGGTAAAACGATGGATTCTACAGGAACTGTGTCTGGTAAGATAGATAGTATTGTAAATACAGCGTCTACCATTGAATTTGGTCAAGGTGGTGCATTATATGCTAAATCTGTAGACAATAAAAATGGTGGCATTACCCTTAAACGTGTAGCGGTAGGTGAAAAAGAGCATATTAAAAATGAAGTAGCACCATCTGGTAGCATTAAGCGGTATCAGTTATCTGAAGAACGAATTTATTTAGATCATGAGCAAATTCCAAAAGATAAGGTTGTTATTCATACTCGTGAGAATCTTCAACTTTCTATAAATGGTGAATATTATGAGAATTGGACTAAGTATGAATATGATCGTACTCGTGAAAAAGATGTGGTAGATACATCTAACCCTGGGCGGATTATTTCCGGTGGGGATTTACATATGGATGTCGATCATATGACGAATGAATCTAGTCAAATTAGTGCTGCTGGAGATATCACTGGTACAGTAGGTCAGTATGAACAAAGTAACCCTAAGGGTAATGAATATATTACTGAAGATGGTACAGCAACATCTTATAGTCGTCGGAGGAGACGTGGACGGGATACGACTAATATACGAACGGCTGACTATAAGAATACGATAGTCAACCCTACAGATATCCCTGTTGCCGTATATGGTAGTCATGTTGAAAATAGTACAAGTGATGCTACAGTAGATGCATCTTTATTAAATAGTATGAGTCAGTTATCGACGAATCCTAATACTACGTATGTGATTGAAACGGATCCAAACTTTACGAACCGGCGTAATTTCTTATCTTCTGATTATGTATTATCTCGCCTTAAATTAGATCCTATGAATGTACAAAAACGATTAGGTGATGGCTACTATGAGCAGCAACTCGTTATGCAAGAGATTATGCGGCAAACCGGTAAAAGCAGACTGCAATCAGGTCTTTCAGCAGAAGAACAATATCGCCAATTGATGGATGCAGGGATTAGTGTAACAAAATCTCAATCTATTGCATTAGGTAGAGGCTTAACAGAGGCTGAGCAAAAGAATCTTAAAGAGGATGTAGTACTCCTAGTTAGTAAGGCTGTTGTATTGCCAAATGGTAAAACAGAAACTGTACTAGTACCGACTCTGTATTTAGCCCCAACTACAAAACGAGTAGACGGTGCAGCTAATTTGCAAGCTCAATCCATTAACCTTTCTGTTGATACTATGAAAAATAGCGGTAGTATTGTAGCGGATAAAGATGTGAATCTTACTGGTAATACTATTCACAATGACAATGGTCTTATCAAAGGTAATACTACTACGGTTATAGCGAATGATGAAGTTCGTAATACACAAGGCACTATTATTGGCAACGATACAGTCTCTGTATATGCTAAGAAAGATGTCATTAATGAAGGCGGTACCATTACACAAACGAATGCGGCTGGTTCCACAAAGGTTAGTGCGGGACGTGATGTAATTAATACAGGCGTACAGTATGAGGCAGCTAATAGCAAAGTTGAGTGGGATAGTCGAAACAATCGACGTGAAACGATGACAGGTGTAGATCAAGGTCGTATTGGTGGTGCGGGTGAAACAACAGTAGTCGCAGGCCGAGATGTATCTATGGCGGCAGGTGTTATTACCTCTGATGTAAATACGCATGTAGCGGCCGGCCATAGTGTAACGATGAAAGCCATGAATGCTACACATGAACTGGAAGAACATCGTTTTGATAAGGGTAAATCTGGTGGCGGACATTCTCAAACGACGGAGTCTCATGATCTTGTTAACGCACAATCATCGGTTGGTAGTAGCATTGAAGGTAAAAATGTTTCTGTTGTAGCCTCTGATGCTGTACAATTAGAAGGTAGTCAACTATTAGCGGCAGACACAGTGAAAGTATCTGGTAATACGGTTGAATTAAATACGGCGAAGGCAAATAGTACAGTTAATCATGTATACCTAGATAAAAAGAAAAGCTTGGTCAAACGTGAAAGTACCAATGCCGTTGATGATGCAACTACTACAGCTGTAACAGGCTCTACAGTAAGTGGCAAAGATATACAGATCACAAGTGCTCAAGATGTAACAGGTCAATCTGCTCAAATTATAGGTGAACATACAGTAGATGTTACAGCTGGTGGAAAGGTAGAACTTGGTGCAGATAAAGCCATTACAGATGGTACTAGTGTATATCGTCATAAGAAATCTGGTTTGCTTGGTAGTACAGGGATAGGCTTTACTATAGGTAAAGAGAAACACAATATAGATGAAGCTAACCATGAAGAATCTACTGTACGAAATACAATTGCCAGCACGAAAGGTACTGTTACTGTCAAAGCGAATGATACCGTTCGTCTCACAAGCGCTGATATTGTTGCTAAAGAAGGAGCTGTGTTAGAAGGTTCTGCTGTGACATTAGATGGTAATGTAGACCATAATCATATGACTCATGATGAACGCTATAAGAAGACGGGTCTTACTGTATCGTTAGGTGGTGCAATAGCGAATACGCTTACTAATGCAACACGTACTATAAAACAAGCGGGTAGCCGTGATGATAAGCGTTTAGCTGCACTTGAACTCAATGAAGCACGTCAACAATTGCAAGATGGATATGAAGCTGTAGATACAGCTTTACATGGAGCTAAAATACGAGATGCAGTGACTGGTAAAGTTGAGAAAGTAGATAGTAAAGCTAAACGAGGCGCTAAAAATATTGATGATGCGATAAATCTCTCTGTAAGTATTGGTAGCACTTCTAGAAAACAAGGGCAAGTAGTAGACACAAATACATATCAAGGTGGCACTCTTGTTAGTGATGGTAATGTACATATCAAAGCTCGTGATGCTCAGCAAAGTGGTATCGGTTTAACTGGTGAAACGGTACAAGCAAAAAAACTAGTATTAGATAGTGCTAGTGATATTAATCTTGAAGCTGGTAAAAATACTATAGATGTTAAGAATACTTATAAAAGCTCTGGATGGAGTGTCGGTGCTGGTATTAGTTTGACTGGTGGCGGACTTCTCGATATTAATGCGAGTGGTAATATGGCTCGTCAAAATGGCGATACCCACCAAGAAAGCTATGTGCCAACGACGATTAAAGCCGCACAATTAGCACAACTTAAAGCAAAGCGAGATACTACTATTATTGGTTCTACTGTATCTGGTAAGAAAGTTGAAGTTGATACGGGTCGAGATTTACATATTCAAAGCTTACAAGATGTAGATAACTTTAAAGAACACAGTAAGTCGGCTGGCTTCTCTGTTTCCTCTAAACCTAATTTCAAGAATCCAACAGGTAGTATAAGTGCAAGTGTAGGACGCATTGATAGTAAATGGAAAAGCGTAACTCACCAAGCAGGTATTTATGCTGGAGAAGATGGCTATAATATTAATGTAGGGAATGGTACTACATTAGAAGGTGCTGTCATTAGAAGTGAAGCTCCAAAAGCTAAGAATACATTGACTACTAAATCTCTTGAGATGAAAGATATCCAAAACGAAGCCGAGTATACTTATAGCAACAACGGGATTGGCTATAACTATTATGGTAGTAAAAAGAAACTCGAAGAGATGAAAGCCAATGATAAAAAAGGGTATGATAAGATTTATAATAATATCGGCTTAGTTCCAAATTTAGGTGTAGGATCTAAAGGAAAAGCAAACTCGACTACTCAATCTGCTATTTCTGATGGTATACTAACTGTAGATGGTAAAGAAATTGATACTAAGACGATTAATACAAATACTGAAAATACCTTACACCAATTAGATAAGATTTTCGATAAAAAGAAAATTGAAGAACGTCAAGAGTTGGCACGTTTATTTGCTAAAAATGCTTTTGAAGAAGTACATCGCTTAAGTGATAAATACGACTGGAAAGATGGTTCAGCACAGAAGGTAGCATTACATGCTGCGATTGGTGAAATTGCGGCACAATTGGCAGGTAATCCAAATGGATCGGGAGCTGTAGCGGCAGGGATTAATGAACTAGCGATAAATAAAATTATAGATAAAATTGGGAAGGAACATCCTGATCAAATACAATTATTAAGTGCTGTTTTAGGTGGGGCTGTGAATAAATTAGCTAATAAATCTACTGATACTGGAATGGCCGTTTCTTCCTTAGGTACTAAACATAATGTTTTACATTTATTTTTTAAAAAGGCAATAGATTATCTTGATACAAGTAATTTACAGTATAATCAAGTGTATTCTATTGAAACAAATGCTGATGCGGGGCGAGTATATATTGCAGGTGTCGGAGGCATGATAGGGGTATTAGTAGATAAATTTGGTGGTGTATATGATCAAGTGGGAGGCGATGTATCTATATCTGATAATATTGTTCCAGTTGGAGCTACTATAAAGGTTATAACATTTCCTAATATACCTAACGACCCTAGTGCGGCTTCATTAATAAAAAAAGCGGTAGAGGGGGGAGCAGTATCCTCAAGTGTAACGTTTAATCACATCAGCTGGTCAACTGGTGTTGCAATTCCTACAGATATTGAATCTTTTTCCTCTAGAAATCAAACAATCCATGTTGCTGAGGGGGCATCAACGACCTCTAATGGCATATCTGTTTCAGGAAGCTACTCTAGTTATGTTGGGAACCTTTCCGATGAAAATCTTTGGGGGGGAAATTATAATAAAAATGTTATGAAGTATTTTAATGAACATCCTAACAGTGGACTAGAACTCTATAATGGTCCTGCAGGTAATTTAATTTTAATTAAGCGAACAGAACTTGGTGTTCAACAGTATGATGGTTATGGACACTTTTTTAATTCAGTTGGTTTTGATAAATATGCTAGTAAAATGTATTGGAGACGATATTAATAATGAATATAAAGTTCGTTTTAAAATATTTGCTTTTAGGGATATTGACTAGTACTATTATTTTTTCTGTAGTAAATTTTAGTAATTACTATTTTATGAATAGATATCCATATGCATCAAATTTATATAATGAAGCATTTAAATTGTATAATGCTGGAGTATTAGAAAAAATATCTTGGACAAAACTATTCCATAGACTTGGTGCATCTGAATCTACGCAAGTTACAGTTTTTGGAGAACAAAATAAAAATTTTGAGGATAAGCTAGTATTAGACTATATAGTTCTATCTAAAGAATATATGTTATATAAATCTAACTATGATGATAATAATTATCTGTTTAATTTTAGTGATGGACGTCTAGTAATTAGTATTTTTTAGCAGGTGAGATTTATGAAAATCTTAAAGATATTTTTTGTTGGGGTGGGACTTATTATAGGATTACTACTTTCTGCTAGTATAGGGGGAGCCTTTGATAATTTTTTACAGCTTAAATATACTTCTAATTTTGAGAATTATTGGTCTGAATTTAGAGATATTCAAAACTCTACTCAAAGTGAAGTTTTATATATTAATCCTAAAGTATTGAGACTAGGTTCTTTGACGCCTCATTTTATTGCTAAACTTTCTTATAAAGGGGAAGTTTTTAGAACTCAGTTAGAAGGCTTAGGGTGGAGTTATAAAGATGGGGTATATAGAAAAATAGTTAATGGTGATACATATACCCTAATGGTTCTAGATTATAAGAATAATATTGAGCTTGAGTTATATGTTGAGAAATAATTTAAATATTTTATTTGTATAGTTATGACTTTTGGATATTAAGCTATGATGTAATGTAGTTAGTGACTTAGAGAATTGAATATACATACAATATATTTAGCTGTTTTTGTTATCCCTAGTAAAATAACAGGCTCTATAATAAATGTTGGGGTGACACCACTACGGTGTCACTTTCAACATTATTTTTTGGCAAAAAAATAAGCATACAAGGCTCACATACTTTACAATAAAAGTGTCAAAGTCCTAAAGAAAGGATGTGAGCTTATATGCCTACTACTGATTATACTGAATTTTTACATAATGTAAAACAAGAATATATTACAAATAGCTATGAATTAGACGGAATATTTATTTTTGACATAGAATTACCAGCAACATCACATATTTGCCCAAAGTGTGGAGAAAGCACAAAGCATATTAAGGATTACCGCATACGTACTGTAAAGTTTGGAAAAGTACAACGAGGTCCACTAATTGGAAAATACAGACAGCGTCGGTATATTTGTCCGCATTGTGGTCATTCTTTTGCTGAAAGCAATCCATTTGTACGAAAACATATGCAACTAAGTGTAACTAATATTAGAATGCTATTTGATAAACTTACTGAAAGTGTAACCTATACAGCTATTGCTAACGAGTGTGATACATCTATTACTACAGTATTACGTTATTGCTCTATGATCACTATACCTAAGCCCAAGACCTTACCCACTGTGATTGGTATTGATGAGTTTAAAGGAAATGCAGAAGGCTACCAATACCAAGTTAATTTAACTAATCCAGATACACATGAAATATTAGATATTTTACCGAAACGTGATACGCAAGCATTAATCCACTATTTTGCATCATTTAAACATAAGGATCGCCTACAAGTTAAGTTTATTGTAATGGATATGTCCATACAATTTAAGCGCATCATGGAGGCGCTATTTCCACATGCGCATATTATCTGTGATCGATACCATGTATGTCGACTTGTAGATTGGGCGGTAGAGCGAGTTAGAAAGCGTGAGCAACATAAACTGGCTGCTTATTCACGTATGTTAAAACAGAATCGACGTGTACTAATGAAGCATCCAGACCATTTAACGGAAGCCGAACATATTAAACTATGTGAAATACTCAGAATATCTGATGATTTACGAAAAGCATATGCTTTAAAACTTTCTTTTAGAAAAATCTTTTCAATCTATGGTAAACAAAGAATAGCTGCACATTTAACGTATTGGTTGGAATTAGTAAAAGCATCTGGCTTAAATGAATTTAATAACTTCTTTACATCATTTCCTGCATGGATGACGCAATTAACTAATGCATTCTTACTTCCATATTCTAATGGATACACAGAAGGAACTAACAACAAAATTAAAGTATTAAAACGGATAAGCTATGGACTTCGCCACTTTGGTAGATTTAGAGTACGTATTCTACTTTTGAGCAAAAAAGAATGGCACCAACTATACATATGATTGGTGCCAAAGAAGACTCGCAGGGTGAATACCCCAACATTTGACAGAGAGCCTATATAGTGTTTAGGTACAGCGTTACAAAATAGAATATTATGCACGAAACCTCGCTTTTCTTGATGAGAAAGGCGAGGTTTTTGTGGTTGTTTATATTTTAAGTTGTAGCATAAAGTATAAGATTAATAAAAATATCATAATTAATTGACTTTGTCAAGTGTAGTATGAGATACTAACATAATAGAGGAGGTGATATTATGGCTAGTGCTGAACATGTTAAAGGTTTAATTCGAGCTCATTTAGAGCAAAATAATGCTCGCTTTAAAACTATTGTTCTACAGATTGCTGCTAATGAGGCCCGCCAAGGTCATATGGCAGTAGCTAGAGATTTAAAACAATTAAGTGAGAAATTGTCTAATACTAATAATATTGTACAAATTAATAATAATCCTTTACTAGAAATGTATATGCCTAATGATAAAATCTCTGAATTGATCGTATCTGATAATCAAAAGATTAAAATTAATCGTATACTTGAAGAGTTTAAGAATCGTGATAAACTACAAGCTTATGGTTTGTCTAATCGTCGCAAAATTTTATTGGAAGGGGCTCCTGGCACAGGAAAAACTTTTACCGCTTCTGTAATTGCATCTGAACTAAAAATTCCTTTGTTTGTCGTACAAATGGATAAAATCGTTACCAAATTTATGGGAGAAACGAGTGCAAAACTAAGACTTGTTTTTGAAGATATTAAAAAGACTATGGGTGTCTATTTCTTTGATGAGTTTGATGCAATAGGCGCTAATCGAAGTTTAGATAACGAGGTTGGTGAAGCAAGACGAATACTAAATTCATTTTTACAATTTATAGAACAAGATGATTCTAATAGTATTATTATTGCTGCGACTAATAATCATAGACTACTAGACCAAGCATTATTTAGACGGTTTGATGATGTGATTCATTATGCAATGCCTGAAGATGATGAAATCAGAGCTATTTTTGAAAAGAAGCTAGTAAAAAAATACTATACAGGGGAGATAAATACATCCTTAATAGAGGCAGCTAAGGGATTAAGCCAATCTGAAATTATTAGTGCTTGTGATGATTGCTTTAAATCAGCTATCCTATATAACAAACAATTTAATGAAGCTGATTTAATTGCTGTTATGAAAGATAAAGGCTTATACTCTCGAATCATGGAGGCTTAGAATGTAAGAATGGAGAAGGCAAATATTTTTCTAAGTAACACCAAAGAATCGATGCCATATAAAACAACAAGAAAGGCACGTGGGTCACACAACTATCCTGACCTAGATCAACCTTTAGAGCATGTACGTAAATTAAAGCAAGAGTTGGATTCAATTGTTAAAACTACTATTTCATCAAAACAAGTTGCCGCTATCAAGGAAAAGGATGGTTATTATCTCGATGTATCAGGTAAACCGGGATATGATTTAAACTATAAATCTTTAGAAGATGGAAGATATGGTATACAACTATTAAACGTTAAATCAAAAGATGATTTAACAAAGGCTACTGTATTTGTGCCGAAAAATAAAGCACCTCATTTAATTCGCAAATTTGATCAATTTGAGGCGTCATTAGGCACTAGTGGAAATCCTAAAAATAATGATTTAGTTCGAAGTATTGATACTATTAGAGAAGCTGATGTGGCATCCTTCTGGCAGGGACCGCATGAAAAAATTCCTACATCAGATATTCGTGTTTGGTGTGAAGTTTGGTTAAGTACGGAGAAACAAAATGTTAGTGATGTACTTACCGAGTTTAAATCATTGTTGGACGAATTCAATATATCATATAAAAATGAGCATATTACTTTTCCTGAACGAATTGTTATGTTGATTTTGGTGAATTATAATGATTTAGTTGCTTTGTTGCAATGTTCTAAGTATATTGCAGAATTGAATAAGTGCGAGGAGCCTAATTCTTTCTTCATTAAAGAATCCTTGACGGCACAGTATGATTGGGTCGATAATATAACAAATCGTTTACAACCTGAGAATAGTAATGCCACAATATGTTTATTGGATACTGGAGTTTCTAGTGCACATCCATTGCTTGAACCGTTCATACATGAACAGGATATCCACACTGTTTTTGATGATGGTGATGTAAGTGATTCTGATGGTCATGGTACAGGTATGGCAGGGGTAGCACTATATCATGATTTAAATCAATCGTTATTATCTCGCGATACTATTACTATTCCCTATAGAATTGAAAGCTCTAAAATCTTAAGAAACCAGAAAAATGATCCGGAGTTATATGGTGCTATTACAGCCCAAGGGATTCTTTTTAATGAAATTGAAAATCCTGATAAGGATAGATCTATTTGTATGGCCGTAACAACTGATGCTACTGATGGACATCCCACATCCTGGTCGGGGGCTATTGATGAGATTGTAGCAGGTGTTAATATATTTGGGGCGGATAATGAAAATAAACGTATAATGCTTATTAGTGCTGGAAATGTTGAATTATCTGAATTTCGAGATATAAAGTATCCTGCTGCTAATATCAATTCTTACATACAAAACCCAGGGCAATCTTGGAATGCGTTAACAGTTGGAGCATATAATTCTAAAATTCGAATTGATGATACTGCTTTTTTAGGCTGTCATCCAGTTGCAGATGTTGGTGAACTATCTCCTTATAGTAGTACATCAGTTTTCTGGGATAATAAATGGCCTATTAAACCTGAAATTCTCATGGATGGGGGAAATATAGTTTATCAAGATAATTTTTATAGTAATTGTGATGACTTATCCTTGTTAACAACGAACCATAAGTTATCTAAAAATCTGTTTTCCACTATTTGGGCAACGAGTGCTGCAACAGCTCAAGCCAGTAAATTATCTGCAGAAATATACTGTAAATATCCTAATGCATGGCCTGAGACGATACGTGCTTTAATGGTGCATTCTGCTAGATGGACTGATAAGATGAAACAACAGTTTTTACCAGCTGAATCTCCTAAAAAAAGTGATATCCGTGTTTTATTACGGTCTTGTGGGTACGGTATTCCTAATCTAGATCGAGCGGTATCTTGTAAAAATAATTATGTTAATATGATTATCGAAGAAGAATTGCAGCCTTATGATTTTGATAAGAGTGTTGTTACTAATGAACTTCATATCCATAAATTACCTTGGCCAAAAGAAGTATTAGAAGCCTTAGGCGATGAAGAAGTTGAGTTACGAGTTACGTTGTCATACTATATTGAACCGAGTCCAGGTCATATAGGTTGGAAAGATAAATATACGTACCAATCTTGTGGGCTGCGCTTTGAACTTAAAAATAGTATGGAATCACTTGATGACTTTAAAAAACGGATAAATGAAATTGCAAGAGCTGAAGATCCTAATTGGCATAATGTATTAGGAAAACCTACATCATGGTATTTGGGGGCTAAGAATAGAAATGTTGGCTCTATACATTCTGATTTTATGTGTGTACCCGCTGTAGATTTATCAAATGCAAATGATATAGCCGTATATCCTATTGGTGGTTGGTGGAAAAATCGAAAACGTTTAAAGAGATATTATGATAAAATCCGGTACTCTTTAATTATTTCGTTGAGCACAAAAGATACCAAAGTAGATTTTTATACACCGATTGTCACAGAGATTCAAAATCCTGTTGCTGTACCAATAATTTAATATTGATAAATTATATATATATTAGAAGCGTATATTTGTTAAATAGCTCTATGTTAAATGTTGGATTGATAAGTGATATGTCATCGTAATGTTTAGCATAGAGTTTTTTATGGATATTTTTACTCTGTTTTGCCAGTTCTCTTTATGATGCTATGCATGTTTATTTTGATTTATTTTCGCAACTAAATAATAAAACATTATTCTTGGATAAAAAATACGTTCTAATTACTTTAATGGAGAAACTTATGAGACTAGATTTTTCGTGAATTGAATATATAGAAAGGTTAGATAATATGAATATAACCATATATGAAGCCTTAGCTAAATATAAAAAAGACGATACATTACCATATACAGAGTATTTTAGTTTAGGGTATTTTTCGACTAAAGATTTAGCAGAAAATGCAATAATGTTAGCTAAACAACTTCCGGGATTTAGAGCGTTTTGCGATGAAAACTTTTATATTGAGGAATTTGTTTTAAATGATGGAGTACCAAGAAATTATAGTGTAGATGATCCTATCAAAAACAATGAAGTTTTTATATTGTGGTATGGGTATGATGTTGATGCAATATATACAGTGGGTGGAACTTTAGGTGTATTTAGTGACTATGAATATGCTGTATTAGCAAAAGAAAAATATAGTACTTGGGATATATTTATTGTTCATGGGTTAGACAATTTTGGTATTGGGAAGGTTGTATTAAACGAACGTCAATGGGTAGATGGCTTTGTAACAGTTTATGATTAAGTGCATATAGCAATAGAACCTATTTAAATATTTTTTAGTTTAATCTGGTTGTGATTGAGATATTTCGACAAAGCATATTAGGGCTATTGTTAAGTTTTATTATTTAGCTTGATAGAGAGTTTATATGAAAAAAAGTTCAAAATTCTATGCAATGATTATTCTTATTGTAGTTCTTTTAGTGATGATTGGTTATTATTTGCATAATAATCAGTCCAAAAGAATTGATATGGATTTACAAGGGAGTTTAGTACGATTAGATTCTCATGTTTTAACTATTTATAATGTGAGAAATTTTAATGATTATGAGACTATTGATCTTCATCCCATTGCTAAAAAATTCGATTCAGCTATAAGGTATGTTGCTTATAATAATGAGGATCTATACTTGTTGTTAGAAGAGAAGGATCATACTTGGGGCATTTTACGTATTACTAATAATGCTATGGATTTATATGAGTTACCTATAATTGAAAATGATGCGAAATGATATCAGATTGTGTTGGATAAAGATAACATATTAGTTATTATGAACCAAAAAATATATCAATCAGAAAGAGAAAAGTTTGCATTTCAATTAGTTAGTCAAGAGTTTTCATATAAAAATCAGTTTATATTCTCACCATCTTTATATGGATATGTTTATATGGATAGTTCTAATGTTGTAAGAAATCTTCAAAATACTGTTAATCTTATCTCTTTAGATTCATATTCGACATATAATGGCATTATTAACAGTTCATATCTTGTATTAACTAGAATGCCTGAGAAGAAAAGATTTGGAGAAATATATGATTTAAATACGGGTGAATATCGAAAACTGACTAAAGGTCCATTATATAACTTTGGGAGTGTTGGTGATGTTGTGTTGTTGGAAATAGAGTCAGATAATGGAGAACCTGACTTTTTTGCTCCTAATTTGTTAGTTAATCCTAGTCGATATAGCAATCATATTACAGATTATGAACCTTTCTTTTATGATGTAAAAAATGATGTGATTATAAAGCTTCCAGAAGGTATATATACTCGTGCTTTAGATCAGTCAATAACTTATCAGTCAGAAGAATTTAATAGAGAGGCGTTACAACAATTAAAATTGTTGTGTGAAAGTAGTCATAATTAGTAGATTGAAGAATTGATATTTTCGTACTATTAAAGCAAGCTTTATATTTGATTAACGAATTTGAGTAAGATTATATGAACAAGAAAAGATTTTGCTTTTGCAAGACTCTAAAAGTATTACGTCATATGGAGTAATCATGGAAATATATAAGAATCTAAAGTCTAAGTTTAATCAATTGTCTTTTAGAGTTCGTTTGATACTAATCGTACATTAGAGAAACATTGTAAATATTACTAGTATTTATAATGAGAAGATGGAGTCTAACAAAATATATGCATATAGGTTTATTAAAAGAACTTGGTCCCAAATTATTAAAATATCTGCTTAGTGGCATTGCTGCAGCCTTTATACTAATCGTAATTGTCGGCATCATTACTCGATATTATCATTATAATGACAACTCTTCTGCATTAATCAGATATGGATATTCTCTCTACAAAGAGGATTTGATTGACGAGATAAACTGGACTCGCGTTGGTGATAAGTTTATGGTGAAGAATTCTGACTATACTGACTTTAAAGCAAAGTATAATCAGAGTAGATTCTTAGATGATATAAATGATAATAAGGACAAAATTAGTGAAGGTCTTAATACCAATAGCATTAGAGTCCAGTTGAAAGAAGACTTTATACGAATTAAATATAAAATGGTGGATTGATAAAGATGGTTTTCGATAGGGTTGTTATTAATAAATTAAAAATAATTATATTTGTAGTAGGAATAATCATAGGCTCATTTAGTGGTGCTCTTGTATTAGAGAAAATAGATAATACATTGGAATCCATTTATTCTGGTAGACAAGCTCTTATTTGGAATGAATATAAAAGTTTTGATCATCATGAGCATTTTACTATCAATGCCATCTATCCTTTTAAATATGAAATTGGTAGTGTTAGACCTTATTTTATTGTTGATGCAGTAAGTAATAGTAATATGAATACAATAGAAAAATCTTTAGCTTTAAATGGATGGCAGCAAATAGAGGCTAATATATTTCAAAAAGAAACTAGTGGAGAAGTATTAAAATTATCTGTAAAACCTATTAACATGAATGAATTTATGATTATATATTATTACTAACTTTTACAAATAGAATCCATACCATTAGTTATGCGCTAATCGTAATAATTAATGAATAGTTATATAGGTAAAGTTATTCAGAAATGTATTAGTGGAGTTAGGAGAGATTATGAACGCTGGGCGTATCTTATGTAGTATTTTACTTGGTATGTATGCAATATATATTATACGGAATAATACAATAACTATTGCAGGCGCAAATACTAAGAAAAGCCTTCTTCTTACGATGATACAATTAAGTCAATTATTGATGCTTGAATTAATGGTTATTTTTGGGGGGAGGATTTTACATAGTTTTTCTATTTTTTCGTTAATACTTGCGGTTCTTCTTTGGGGGGAAATGTTTGCACTAAAGCAAAATCTCAATGAATATTTTATGTGCAAGGAAGGAAAAAGTTATGGCATTAGTATTATAGGAATAGGTCGAATTGCTGTGTCTGTAGCACAGAGTATCCTTCTAATCTTTCTTGGAATCTGTAGTTGGTAAAATTTCTTCCGTATAGGGGGATTAATTTAATTTATCTTTTGGCCGTTATAGGGATTTATAAAAAGATGATACATTACCATATACAGAGTACTTTAGTTTAAGGTATTTTTTAGTTTAATCTGGTTGTTATTGAGATATTTCGACAAAGCATAATAGGACTATTGTTAAATTTTACTAGCTAGCTTGGTAGAGAGTTTATATGAAAAAAGCTTATATTTTTATAGTGATAGCTATTGTAAGTCTTGGTATAGCTATATATCATCATTATCATCAAGTGGCCCATAATAATATAGTTGTTTCCACACAGTCTCATGAATTAGTAGACACCTCAATTGATGAATCGATTTCTAATCGAATTTTAGCAGTATATCCCACTGAATCTTACTATTATTATTTAGGCTATGATGGAATTGGTCGATATGATATTAAAAATCATATTTTAGATGTATTAGAGTTCGAGGTTTATGGTGATGAAAGTGGTCCTTTTAAAACCTATCATCCTAAATCTAAGATAGTTGTTAATAGGAAGAATAAACTATCTGATTTTTCTAAAGAAGATTTAGATACTTTTGAAAAAATGTTAATGAATTCTGAGCGTGGTGCACAATACTTTAATAAACGATGGTACCGTTCTGGCTATGAAGCCACTTTTTTGGATTTAGATAATCATCTTATTATTACGAATGATGTGCGAGGTGTAAAAGATACACCTACCAAAATTTTAATATTTAATGTGAGTGGCTTTATTATCATTGATAAAGAAACCAATGATATGCAAGTTTATTTTGATGAAAGTATTGCGGGTAAAAAAACTAGAGATTCAGCTGTTTCAATCTTAAAACATGTTTATGGAGAACATCTGATAATTCTAAATAGTATAGATCAAATTGGAGAGAATGAGAGAAATATTTTGTTACAACTAAGAGATCAATACATTAGTAAAAAATAATTTGCGTGAGCGTAGTTAGTGATAAGGTTAAATTTAGATCAAGTGATAATTATAAAGGTATTTTGGGGATGTTTAACCCCATTGGTGTAGAATGGCAACAAAGTGGTGCTATTGCAACAACTAATGCATATGTAGAATTCCAAATGGAAGTAGAGGTTAATAAGTAGATGTGGAAAAAGAGATTACTGATAATTAGTATATTAGGAAATATTCTTTCTCTGTTTTTAATTGGTATCTATTTTTTAGTGAATTCCTGGTTTTTTCATGCTGAATTAGGAAGTATAGTTGGTATAAAGCCTGATTATCTGATTCAGTTAAATAATGAAGGCGTTTTGTATGACTATAGACAAATGATAAGTATTGCCTCTGGTATAAGGTCATACAAATTGATAAACTCCTTAGAATCAGATAATTATTATATATACAAATCAATTTATAATCATCAGATTTTTATTGGTCAAGTTGATCAAATTCATCAAAAATATATTATTTATGATGGGTATTTAGATCACTATATATTTGTGAACCTTGAATTTGATATTGATAAAAAACAATATGAGGATTTTATTGGAAGAATAAAGGTAATAGATGGTTATGAAAATGTTCCTATAAGATATCGTAAGTTAATTGAAAATGGCAACTGGGAACATCTTTAATTCATTTTTAACTGGCATAGGTAAATTGAATTAGGTCTAGAATTATGTTTAAGAAATTTAGTAGCTAAGGGCAATTCTGCGCTTGCGTGAGAGAATAAGCCTATGCTTATGAAAAAAGCAAAAAAAGATTTTTGTTTCGTAATAACTATATTGGTTTTATTTCAACTGAAAATTATTTTTAATGCTATAAATGATAATTAAAATTAGACTTGGGTTGGTGAGTATGACTAGAAGTTATTTTAAATTGAATAGTATTCCATTTGTAGTTAAATTTTATATTGGATTTGTCTTATTTGGATTCCTACTAATTGGACTTGTTTCTTTACATGCGTATATTAAAAGGCCGGAGCAAATGCAAAGCCTTCAATTGTATGAGCAAAAATTAGAAACCATATCCTCAAAAAAAGTAAATGAAGAGTATTATGCATCTGGCAGAGCATCTCAAAATAATAATCTTGAAATTACATATGACTTTGTTACAATTGACGATGTTAAAGAGATACTATCAAAACAAAATATAGGTTGGAACGAGATAAGCAAAAATCGTATAGTTGGACACGATTATGATACTAATGTTTATATCGAACTATTTAAAGAACGAGGTTCTAATAAAGTGATTTTAATATTACAAAAAAGAAACTAGAATTTTCTTACGATAACAAATGATTTGTAGTACTTATTGATGTTTATACTAGTCATATGTATTTAGTATTGGGAAATTTTTATATTAGATATAGTTTCTGTGTATGCTAAGAAAATATCGTTAATGAAAAGGGCCCCAATTCAATTATTGGTGCCCGTTCGAGTTATTCATTATAATTTTGTTTCTATAGCATTAGAAGACATTTTTTAGTCTGTAGTTGATTGCGATGAGTGGACACAGGGTAGTACTCTTGTTAGCGACAGTACTGTACGTATTACAGCTCGTGATACTGAGCAAAGTGGTATTCATGTAACTGGTGAAACGGTACAAGCTAAAAACCTAGTATTAGATAGTGCTAGTGATATCAACCTTGCAGCCGGTAAAAACACTGTAGATGTTAAGAATACTTATAAAAGCAATGGATGGAGTGTCGGTGCTGGTATTAGTTTGACTGGTGGCGGACTTCTCGATATTAATGCGAGTGGCAATATGGCTCGTCAAAATGGCGATACCCATCAAGAACGCTATGTACCAACGACAATTAAAGCCGCACAATTAGCACAACTTAAAGCAAAGCAAGATACTACTATTATTGGTTCTACTGTATCTGGTAAGAAAGTTGAAGTTGATACAGGTCGTGCTTTACATATGCAAAGTTTACAAGATGTAGATAACTTTAAAGAACACAGTAAGTCTGCTGGCTTCTCTATTTCCTCTAAACCTAATTTCAAGGATCCAACTGGTAGTATTAGTGCTAGCGTAGGCTCTAAAGGTAAAGCGAACTCTATTACTCAATCTGCTATTTCTGATGGTATACTAATAGTAGATGGTAAAGAAATTGATACTAAGACGATTAATACCAATACAGAGAATACGCTACATCAATTAGATAAGATTTTTGATAAAAAGAAAATTGAAGAACGTCAGGAGTTGGCACGTTTATTTGCTAAAAATGCTTATGAGCAATTACATAACTGGCAACCCACCACAAAAGAAGGTAAGATTGCTAAAGCTTTTGCTCATGGTGTGATTGGCGAGTGGGCTGCACGTATGGCTGGTAATGCACCTGGTAGTGGTTTTAAAGCTACAATGACCAATGAACTGCTCATAGAAAAGATTAAGCAAATAGCGGATAATGATCCAGCATTAGCACAATGGTTGAGTGCTGCCGTAGGTGGTGTAGTTAATAAAGTAACTGGTGGCTCAGTAAATACAGGTGCAGCAGTGTCATCTTATTCTACAAAGTGGAATGAATTAGCTCAAAATGCAGGGGACAGAGAAATAGTGCGTGAGTCAGAGGTTCCAGTAAATGTAAGGGAGTTTTATAAAGAATATAAAGAAGATGTGGAAGGTTCTATAGCTAGAAAGGCTACTGAAGAAGCTATTAAGCAGTTAGCTAAATATAATATAAGGAATGATATAGGGCAGGTAAAGATCTACTTTAATGTTTATGACGGGGTAAGGTTTTTAGGACGTGTTTCTCTTGTTGTTACTGTTGCAGATACTGCCTATAGAATTGGAGAGTTTAAATATTATATTCAACCAAGGACTGATGAGGAGAGAAAAAATTGGCTTGAGTTTTATGAGTTTGATAAATAAGGGGGTAAAATGAATATTGGAATAGTTTTGTTTATAATAGGAGTAATTCTTTATATTATAGGCAATATTGCAGACGCAGGTATTTTATATGTTGTTGCTACTTTTGTTTTAGCATTTTCACTTATATTTAAATAGGTCTGTAGTATATTTTAAATTACTTAGCAGATAGTTGATCCTCTAAAATCAACTATCTGCTATTTTTATGTTCTTAAAATCGAATAATTTCAATTAAAACACCTAGAATTTTACGAATTTATGAGTGTTTTATGATAAAATAAAAGGTATGAATACTTCAACAACTCGGTCTATTACCTACAATGGTGACACAATTGAATATGAGTTAACAATCAAGCGTGTAAAGAATATAAACATGCGTGTTCACAAGGATGGTAGTGTCCATGTTTCGGCGAATGCTTATGTACCAGATCATCGCATCGATGCGTTTGTTATTGAAAATATACCCTTTATTGAGCGGGCTCGTTTTAAATTAGAAGCATTAACGGCACAACGGATAGAGGCATTACAATATGTAACGGGTGAAACCGTATCTATTTTGGGCATGCCTGTTTCGCTAGAGGTGTTAGAAACATCTGGCAAACCGCATATTAAGTTTGATGGTTCTAATCGTATGGTGCTGTTCGTTAAACCTGATTACACCTATGAAGACAAGCATAAATTAATGCAAACTTTTTGGCGCCAGCTAGGGGAGAAGGTGTTTACCCATTGGGCGAAGGTCGTGTATCAACGCTTTCACCAACAACATATTGATGTGCCCATGCCAACGGTAAAGCAACAGCGCATGAAGAGTCGTTGGGGTTCTTGTACGCCATCAAAGCAGCTTATTAAGATGAATATGCGTTTATTAGAAGGGCCTCAGGCCTATATTGAGTACGTTATGGTTCATGAGTTTGCCCATTTTAAATACTTGGATCATTCCAGAAACTTTCACAATTTAGTGGCCCAATTTTTACCAGATTGGAAGGCTCGGAAGAAATCGTTAAATATCTATTTTGCACATAGACCGTAAGGAGGTGTACCATGAAGCCATTTGTACATTTACATAGTCATACGGAATTTAGTTTATTGGACGGCATCAGTCGTTTGCCGGATATGGTGCGCCGCGCGAAGGAACTGGAACAACCAGCCCTCGCCATTACGGACCATGGCAATATGTATGCAGCCATCTATTTTTATAAAGAATGTGTGGCACAAGGCATTAAGCCGATTATTGGGTGTGAAGTGTATGTCACAGAAGGTAGCCGCCTTGATAAACCAGAAGGGCGTAGTCGTGAACGCCTTAAGCACTTAATTTTATTGGCTGAAACGATGGAAGGGTATCGAAACCTTGTTAAAATCGTATCGAAAGCCTCTACGGAAGGTTTTAATTATAAGCCCCGTGCTGATCATGATTTGTTGCGTCAATACAGCAAGGGAATCATCGCCCTTAGTGCGTGTATTCAAGGGGAAGTGCCTCAATATATTCTGCAAGATAATATGGAGGGGGCTCGCCGCGCTGTTGAGTGGTATATTGAAACCTTCGGTAAAGACAATTTCTTTTTAGAAATTCAAAATCACGGTTTACCTGAAGAGTTACGGGCTCAGCAAGTGCTATGCCAATTAGCTGACGAATATGGCCTAGGCATCGTGGCGTCCAATGATTTCCACTATGTTATGAAAGACGACGCTGATGCTCAAGACATCCGCGTTTGTATTCAAACGGGCCGACGTCGCGCCGAAGTAGACCGTTTGAAATTCCCTAATGATGAGTTCTATCTCAAATCTGGGGACGAGATGGCGGAGCTCTTTGGACACATCCCTGGGGCCTTAGAAAACACAGTAAAGATTGCAGACCGATGCAATGTAGAATTTAATTTTGATGAACACCATTTGCCGCACTTTGATGTGCCTGAGGGAGAAACGTCTAAAACTTATTTACGCAAGGTCTGTGAACGAGAAATACCTCGTTTATATGGCGATACATCTGATGAACTCAAAAAACGTCTCGACTACGAACTCGATGTTATCGGGACGATGGGCTTTGAAGACTATTTCCTTATTGTATGGGATTATGTGCGTTACGCGCGAGAACACGATATCCTTGTAGGCCCAGGTCGTGGTTCTGCAGCTGGTTCTGTAGTAGCTTATTTATTAGGTATCACAGGCCTTGACCCATTACAATACGATTTGCTCTTTGAACGATTCCTCAATCCAGAACGGGTTAGTATGCCTGATATCGATATTGACTTCTGCTATGAAAAGCGGGGCGAAGCCATCGACTATGTAACGCGAAAATATGGACAGGCTCGCGTGTCTCAAATCATCACCTTTGGTACAGAAGCGGCCCGCGCCGTTATTCGTGACGTAGGTCGTGTGCTCGATTTACCATTAGCTGAGGTCAATCGCATTGCGAAGATGATTCCTAATGAATTGGGCATCACCTTAGAAAAGGCTTTAAAGGGTAAAGATTTAAAAGCCTTATATGATACAGACCCTAATGTAAAAGAGCTATTTGATTTTGGCCAAAAGCTGGAGGGTATTGCTCGTAATTCGTCCACTCATGCAGCAGGCGTCGTAATTTCCGCAGATCCTCTAGATGACCATGTGCCTGTACAAAACTCCAATGAAGAGGGCTTTGTCACTCAATATGATAAGGATAATATCGAAGAACTAGGACTGTTAAAGATGGACTTTTTGGGCCTCCGTACATTAACCGTTATGGGGGATGCCCTTAAACTTATCAAGGCAAACCGAGGTATTGATCTTGACTTAGATGCTATCCCATTAGATGATAAAGCGGCTTGTGAGCTCCTTACGAAGGGCGATACATCCGGCGTATTCCAGCTCGAATCCGATGGGATTACCAAGCTCGTTATGGATTTGAAACCGGAGCATTTTGAGGATTTAATTCCTCTCGTTGCACTCTATCGCCCAGGTCCTTTGGGATCTGGCATGGTGGCGGATTTTATTGACCGTCGTCATGGTAAAAAAGAGGTGACCTATTTACATCCGATTTTGGAACCGATTTTGAAAGATACGTTCGGCGTTATTCTCTACCAAGAACAGGTTATGCAAATTGCATCTGCCATGGGTGGGTTCTCCCTTGGTCAAGCGGATTTGATGCGTCGTGCGATGGGGAAGAAAAAGGAATCCGTCCTCAAGGCGCAACGGGAATCCTTTATACAAGGTTCTATTAACAATGGCATCGAAGAGTCCATTGCAAACGAAGTATTTGACTTGCTCGTTTACTTCGCCGGCTATGGCTTTAATAAATCCCATAGTGCGGCCTATGCGTATATTGCGTACCAAACGGCGTATCTTAAGGCGCATTATTTTCCAGAATTTATGGCCGCTACCATGACAAGCTTTATGCAAAATATGGATAAGCTCACCTACTATATCAATGCTTGTAAAAAACACAATGTGCAGGTCCTCGGTCCCGATGTAAACCATTCCTTGCGTAGCTTTGCCGTACAAGGTGATGCCATTCGCTTTGGCCTTGGGGGCATCAAGAACGTAGGGGACAATGCTATCGATCGACTTATCGCTGAACGTGAGGCCAATGGTCTCTATACGAGCATTACCGATTTTTGTCGTCGCGTAGATAGCAAGGTCGTTAATAAACGGTTGCTTGAAAGCTTAATTCGCTGCGGTGCTATGGATGGATTTGAGGAAAACCGCAATCAGTTATTGCACATGTATGAAAGTGCACAGGCTGTAGGGGCTAAGCAGCAAAAGGATGCTGCCATGGGGACTATGAGTCTCTTTGGTGAAAGTACAGATGATGTCGATATGATTCCGGTACCGAATTTACCTGATTTATCGGAAGATGATAAATTGAAGGATGAAAAGGACTATACCGGATTCTATATTACGGGCCATCCATTGCAAGGCTATAACAAGGAACTGAAAGGCCTCTTTGAATTAGGGCAACTCCTTGAAAACCCAGAGCGTTTTGATGGTCAAACGATTACCTTTGGCGGTCTCATTGCTGAAAGAGGGGATAGACCTACAAAACGGGGCGATGTCATGAGTATTCTTCGCATCGAAGATTACTCTGGTTCCGCTCAAGTGGTAGCATTCCCGAAGGTATTTGCACAGAGTGAACAATTCTTGGCTGTCGATATGGTTGTTAAGGTGCGAGGTCGCGTTGATGCGGATGAAAAGGGTGTGCAGATTATTGCTGATCGCATTGCACCATTAAAGGTAAATTACAACAATGCACGACAAATCGCCATCCATATTCGAGGTGCCTATGATACGCCAGAGAATAGCAATGCGTTGAAGGAAATACTTTCACAAGCAGAAGGGCAAGTACCGACAGCATTATATTTACACAAACAACGAAAACGAATTAATTTATCACCTCAATTATGCTTTGCACCTACAGATGAGATCATCGCACGCATTGAAGCGGTGTTAGGTGAAGGTGCCGTAGAGGTGCAATAGAGTATATTAAATACCATCCCATTTAGGAGGATATATGAAACGTACAAAAATCGTATGTACCGTAGGTCCAGGCACGGATAAATTCGGTATTTTAGAAGATATGATGCGCGCTGGCATGAATGTGGCTCGTTTTAACTTCTCTCATGGTTCGCATGAAGAGCAAGCGGAGCGCATGCAAATGGTGCGTGATGCGGCGATGATTGTCAATAAACCGATCGCATTATTGCTCGATACAAAGGGCCCTGAGGTTCGTCTAGGACTGTTTAAAGAAGGAAAGGTATTCCTCGAAGCGGGGCAACAATTTACATTGACTACGGATGATGTAGAAGGCACGCAAGACATTAGTACCGTTAACCATAAAGGTTTAGTAGGCGATGTTCACGTTGGTGATACGGTTCTCTTAGCTGATGGCCTCGTTAGATTGACTATCGATGCCATTGAAGGTAATAACATTATTACGACCGTTCAAAATAGTGGTGAAATCAGCAATCGTAAACGCGTGGCCGTGCCAGGCGTAGCGCTTAGTTTGCCACCTGTATCCGAGCAAGATGAATTAGATTTGCGTTTTGGCTGCCAACAAGGTGTGGACTTTGTAGCCGCATCGTTCATGCAACGCGCGAAGGATGTGGTGGCTATTCGCCGCATCTTGGAATCGGAACAAAAGGATATTAAGATTATCGCCAAAATTGAAAATGCTGAAGGGGTTAATAATATTGATGAAATCCTCGATGTAGCAGATGGTCTTATGATTGCCCGCGGTGATTTGGGCGTAGAAATTCCAGCCGAAGAAGTACCGGTATTGCAAAAGATGATGATTGAAAAATGTAATCGCCTTGGTAAACCTGTTATTACGGCTACACAAATGTTGGAATCTATGATTCAAAACCCTCGTCCTACTCGTGCCGAAGCGAGTGACGTGGCCAATGCTATCTTAGATGGCACCGATGCTATTATGTTGTCTGGCGAAACGGCTAATGGCGCATATCCTGTGGAAGCCGTTACGACGATGACACGTATTGCAGAGGTAACAGAGCAATCCGCTATTTATGATCATAAGAGTAGAACCCAAGAAAGCGATGATGTGACCACCACTGAGGCTGTATGTTTAGCTAGCGTACGTGTTGCTAGTGATTTAGGGGCAGCAGCTATTTTGACATGTACCGAATCTGGTCATACTGCAATCAGTGTGGCTCGTCACCGTCCAGATTGCAAAATTATCGCCATTACACCGCATGATGAAACAATTCGCCGCATGCAATTGTGCTGGGGCGTTGAAGCCATCAAGGGCCGTGAAAATATCAACTCTGATGAGATGGTAAAACAAGCGATTACCGGTGCACTTGGAGCAAATGCTATTAACTCAGGTGATTTAGTTGTTGTTACCGCTGGCGTGCCATCTGGTTCTACGGGAACCACGAACATGATTCGCGTTCATATAGCGGGCAAGGTGTTGTTATCTGGCAATGGTATCTTGCGTAAATCCGCTACGGGTCGCGTATTTATTGCTGCTAATCATAAGAATGATTATGAAAGCTTCCAATCTGGCGATATCCTCGTAGTAGGGACTATGGAACCAGAGTTGATGAATATTGCTAAACGAGCTGGCGGTATTGTAGCCGTTGAAGATGGGTACACATCAGATAGTGCCATTGCAGGTATTACCTATGGTATTCCTGTCATCTTAGGCGCTAAAGATGCTCATGATGTATTGCTTGAAGGTGCAGAGGTTACCATCGATGGCGAACGAGGCAAGGTATTTGCAGGCATTGCGAATGCACGATAAGCAATATATAATATAAATAGGTTGGTCATAAAAAAGGAGTACGACTATGGATGATAAAGAATGGCGTACCTTTGTAACCGTTGTGGATGAAGGTAATATAACAAAAGCGGCTGAAAAGCTATTTGTTTCGCAACCTGCTTTGAGCTATCGACTGCGTCATTTAGAGGATAGCGTAGGGTACTCCTTGTTGCTTCGTACGACAGAAGGTATTGCATTGACACCACAAGGTGAAATCTATTATGACTATTGCAAACGCATGCTGCATGATAGAGAGGCCTTAGAACATGCGTTGACATCGTCTACTGGTAAGATTCAAGGTACATTGAAGATTGCATCGTCCATTAATTTTGCAGATTATGAATTACCAGCTTTGTTGAAATCGTTCCGCGAACAGTATCCAGATGTACATATTCAAGTTAAGACAGCTTTCAGCCATCAAGTTGTAAAGATGTTTAATACCGGTGATTGTATGGTGGCGTTTGCACGCGGTGGTTATGAAGTATCAGGCAATTCAGAATTGTTATTGGAAGAACCATATTGCTTGGTATACAAAGAGTTAGTTCCACCAGAATCGTTAGAGAAGGTGCCCTTTATTCGATACCAAACCGATGCATCGGTAGCAAATATCATTGAAAAATGGTGTGCTGAGCATTTCGAGGCACCTCCCATTGTGGCGATGGATGTCAATTCCATGAGTACATGTCGTCATTTTGTGCGGGCTGGACTCGGATGGTCTATCCTAACCTATATGGGCCTTGGATCTTGTAAAGACAAAGATATTTATGTTAGCCCATTGCGTAGTAAGGATGGAACGTATATTACGCGTGATACCAATATGGTATACACAAAAGAGTCGGCCAATTTAATTGCTGTCAAAACATTTATCGAGTACGTACGAGATTACTATAAAAAACACACTGTCGTAGACGATAGTATTTTTAGAGAATATAAATCATAACATGTAAGTGCATGTATACATCTTGTTAGAGGTGTATGCATGCATTTTTTTCATTTACACCTAAAAATCTATGAGAAAAATGCATAAAAAGTATGAATGACAGTTATAAAAAATTTTATGACCCCTATAAAGGTAATCTATTTTTCAGAAAATGATTATCAACGTATAATGAAAGCATACTAAAGACAAGAATTCATTAAGTAATAGTCGCGTATTACGAATTACTTGGGTAGTGTTAGGATGAACAGTATATGCCTATGTTTATAAGAAAGGAAAAAACATGGAAAGACTTGTAAAATTAGCCGTTATCGTGCTAATCCCAATTATCCTCTGGTTTACAACTCCGCCAGCAGGGCTTTCTGCGGAAGCGTGGCGCCTATTTGGCTTCTACATCGCAGGTATCTTAGGTTTGATTTTAAAACCATATCCAATTCAAATTATTTTATTATCCGTATTATCTGCTTCTGCATTATTCATGGATAATGCAAAAGATATTTTGGTAGGTTATGGCTCCACAGCATTGTGGATGATCATTGCAGCCTTCTCCTTGAGCGTTGCCTTTGGTAAAACTGGTCTTGGTCACCGTGTAGCGTACCACTTAATCCGTGCATTCGGTTCCACTGTATTGCGCTTAGGCTATGTAACTGCGCTTCTTGATTTGATTTTATCTCCAGCAACACCTTCTAACACAGCCCGTGCAGCTGGTATCGTTTATCCTATTAACTTATCCATTGCAGAATCTATCGGTTCTTACCCTGGTGATACTGCAAAACGCGGCGGTTCTTTTATCTTGATGAATGGTTACTTCGTAACAAAAATTACGTCCTTCATGTTCTTAACAGCTATGGCTCCTAATGTGTTAGCTTTGGACTTCGTAACTAAGATTACAGGCCTTACTATGAACTGGGTTGAATGGGCAGCGGCTTTGGCTATTCCTGGCCTTGTAATGTTGATTTTTGTTCCTCTTGTAGGCTATTGGATTGACCGTCCTGAAGCTGTAAAAATCGACAATAAGAAATTGGCAGACGAAGGTCTTGCAAAATTAGGACCTATGAAAATGTCTGAAAAAATCTTGGCTGTTGTATTCATCCTTGCTCTTCTTGGTTGGGCATGGCCTTCTATTGGATATTTTTTCCCAGCTATCGCTTTTGATTTGAGTCCTACAGCTGTAGCATTAGTTGCTATGACTGTTGTTTTCTTATCCGGCATCATCACATGGGAAGATATGGTTCAAACAAAAGCTGTTTGGAACACATTCATCTGGTTCGGTGCTATCCTTGGTTTATCCACTGCGTTAACAAAAGCTAAATTCTTTGCTTGGCTTGCAACATTCATGCAAACTAACTTGGCACTCGACGTATCTCCACTTGTAGTTGTATTGATTCTTTCCGCTATTAGCGTTGTAATTCGTTACTTGTTCGCTTCTAGTACCGCATATATCGCATCCATGCTTCCTGTATTCTTAACTGTAGGTATGGCAGCCGGTGTTAACCCAGTTATGTTTGGTCTAGTATTGCTTGCTACAAATGCATTTGGTGGTCTCGTAACTCACTACGGTGCATCCCCTGGTCCTATCATCTACTCTGCAGGTTATAATAACTTGAAAGAATGGTGGACTGCTGGTGGTATCCTAGCAATCTTGAGCTGGATCTTACTCTTTGTAGTAGGTATTCCTTGGTGGACTTTCATCGGTATGATTTAATCACCATATAATTTTATAATCATCATTGTTTTTACGGCTTAGGCCAGACTTCGCGACGGTCTGGTCTTTGCCATTTGATATATTTTTTAGTGAAAGGATGTAACATGGCACAATTAGTGAAAGCTGCGCAAGCAGGCTTCGACGAAAAAAATGATGCATTAGTTACGGTAGAACCGATTGCTAGCGGCATCGAAATCGAATTGACTTCCAAAGTTATGCGTCAATATGGCGACCAAATTAAATCTGTTATCTTGAATACAGTTAAAGAAGCTGGTTTTGATGGCGTAAAAGTAACTGTACAAGATAAAAACGCTTGGGATTACACAATTAAAGCTCGCGTGTTGGGCGCATTAGAAAGGGGGAGCAAAGCATAATGGCTAACGATAAAACATTTCCAGAAGTAAAAACTAATCCGCTTACAGAAGCGGCTAAAAAACGCTTATCCCGTTCCATGATGTTCGTTCCTGGTAATACACCAAAAATGATTAACAGTGCTGATATCCACGGCTCTGACTCCATCATGATCGATATCGAAGATTCCGTGCCTATTACAGAAAAAGACACAGCTCGTCTTTTGACTGCAGAAGCATTGAAATCCCGTAAATTCCGCGCTGAAACAGTTGTTCGTATTAACCATCCTACACAAACACCTTATGGTTATGACGATCTTGATGTTATCGTTCCAGCTAAACCTGATATGATTCGTTTACCTAAAACTGAAGACGTTTCTGAAGTTGAAATCGTAGCGAAGAAAATTGAAGAAGTGGAAAAAGCTAATGGCTGGCCAGAAGGTACAATCAACATCATCGTAGCTATTGAATCCGTTCGTGGCTTATACAATGTTCGTGAAATCTGCCATGGTCCTCGCGTAGTTGCTATCGCTCTTGGCGCTGAAGATTACCGCGCTGACCTTCGCACAGGCAAACATAAACCAGCTGTTGAATTGTTGTTCGCTCGTCAAACAATCCTTCATGCAGCACGCGAAGCAGGTATCCGCGTCATCGATACTGTATTCTCCGATGTAAAAGACCCTCAAGGTTTCCGCGAAGAAGTTGAATTCATTAAAGCGTTGGGTTATGACGGCAAATCTTGTATCCACCCAAGCCAAATCAAAATTATCCACGAAGTATTCACTCCTGATGAAAAAGAAATCGCTCATTCCGTTAAGGTATTGAACAGCTATGCTGATGCATTGCGCAACAATAAAGGCGTAATCTCCGTAGATGGTAAAATGATCGATGGTCCTATCGTAGTTCGTGCACAACGCGTAGTTGATAAAGCACGTGCAGCAGGCATTAAAGTTGAATTAGAGGAAGGAGCAGAATACGATGTTAAATAAAGTAGGTCGCGATATCCCAACAAATATCCCAGCACTAGAAGGTCGCGAAGTATATCAAGGTGAATTCGCAATTGAACCTAAGGCTAAACGCGCAGGTAAACCTGTTCACATGAGCCGTGTTGGTACAAATAAAGTTCTTGCTTCCATCGATGAAGCAATCGAAAAAGCTGGCGTAAAAGATGGTATGACATTGTCTTTCCATCATCATTTGCGCAATGGCGACTATGTTATGAAAATGGTTATGGAACGCGTTCAAGCTAAAGGCATTAAAGATATTACAATCGCGTCTTCTTCCTTGTCCCCATGCCATGATTTCTTGGTAGAAATGATTCAAGACGGTACTGTTACAGCTCTCGAAACATCTGGTTTACGCGATCGTCTTGGTAAATTCTTAACACAAAACCCTGGCGTATTAAAACGCCCTGTAGTCATTCGTCCTCATGGTGGCCGTGCTCGTGCTATCGAATCTGGCGAAGTTCATATCGATGTAGCTTTCATGGCTGCTCCTACAGCTGACCCTCGCGGCAATGCAACTGGTCGTATGGGTAAATCCGCATGTGGCGCACTTGGCTATGCTAAGGTTGACTCTCACTATGCAGATACAACTGTTATCATCACTGATAACTTGGTTGACTATGTACACAACTATGCCATCCCTCAAACAGATGTAGATTATGTTGTTCCTGTTGAAAGCATCGGCGACCCAGAAGGTATTGCTTCTGGTGCAATTGGCTTCACTAAGAACCCTATTCAAATTAAAATCGCTGAACTAGCTGGTGAATTCCTTGATCAAGCTGGTATCATTAAAGAAGGTTTCGTATTCCAATTGGGCGCTGGTGGTGCTCCATTGACTGTAGCAAAATTCATTGCTGAAAAACTTCGTAAACGCGGTGAAGCTGGTGGATTTGCTATCGGTGGTGCTACAGGTATCTTGACTGGTATGCTTGAAGAAGGTTTGATCAAAGCTATCTATGATACTCAAACATTCGATACTACTGCAGCTGCATCCTTGGATAAAAACCCTGCACATATCGAAATGTCCGCTTCCATGTACGCTAATCCATGGACAGACTGCACTACAAACTACCTCGATGTAGTATTCCTTGGTGCCACTGAAATCGACCTTGATTTCAACGTAAACGTAATGACTGACTCCAACGGTGTATTGATGGGCGCTTCCGGCGGTCACTCTGATACAGCAGCAGGTGCTAAATGCACGGTTATTACTTGCCCATTGATCCGTGGTCGCTTGCCAATGATCCGTGATAAAGTAGCAACTGTAATTACACCAGGCTCCTCCGTTGACGTACTCGTTACTGAATACGGTATTGCAATCAATCCAGCTCGTACTGATTTGATTGAACGCTTCAAAGATAGCAACTTGCCTATCTACTCAATTGAAGAATTACAACAATTAGCATTCGACTTAGTAGGTAAACCAAAAGATATCCCTGTATCTGACAAAGACGAAGACATCATCGCAATCGTAGAATACCGCGATGGTTCTATTATCGATGTGGTTCGTAAACCTCTATAATTGAGTTGGTGGTGTGGATGTTGTGGAGCGCGGTAGAATCCGTTATGGTTCCGCTGGCGGTATCACCATCCCTTGCTGATTAAATAATACAAAGACCCTCTCCATGGTCCTAGGACTCACACATGCCTGAAGTTCCTCTACGGACCACGGAGAGGGTCTTTTTCTTATCACAGTTACGTTAGATTTATTGTATAATTTAGATAATAATATATTATTTATTTTGTATAAGGTGAGAGAAGGTTTAGTATGACAAATGTAAAAAAAGATAGTTTGTCTGCAAAGGGCTTGTCAATTCAAGTATATACAGAAGACTTTATGAATGATTATATTAGTCTAACAGACATAGCTCGATATAAAAGTGATGAACCTAGTGATGTAATTAAAAACTGGATGAGAAGAAAAGATACTATTGAGTTTTTAGGTTTGTGGGAGAGCTTAAATAATACGAATTTTAATTCGGTCGAATTCGACCGAATTAAATCTGAAGCGGGATATAATTCATTTACTTTATCGCCCAAGAAATGGATAAGTTTAACAAATGCAATCGGCATTATTTCGAAGAGTGGTCGATATGGAGGGGCTTTTGCATATAGTGACATAGCTTTTGAGTTTGCTTCATGGATTTCGGCTGAATTTAAAATGTACGTCATACAAGATTATAAGCGTCTTAAATCAGATGAAAATTCAAAGTTATCCTTAAATTGGAATTTGAATCGTGAAATATCAAAACTTAATTATAAAATTCACACAGACGCTATTAAAGAATATCTTTTAAATGATTTAACAGATGAGCAATTATCATATAAATATGCTAGCGAAGCAGATTTGCTAAATGTAGCATTATTTGATAAGAGAGCTAAACAGTGGCGTGATGAAAACCCTAAATTAAAAGGTAATATGCGTGACTATGCTAATTTACAGGAATTATTAGTTTTAGCTAACATGGAAAGCTATAATGCAATTTTAATTAGTAAGGGCATTTCTCAAAAGGAAAGAATGATAGAATTAAGAGCATTAGCTAAAAAACAATTATTGTCATTAAAATCCTTAGAAAATAAAAAGCTTATATCTAAAGATAATTTGTAGGAGAGTATATAGCAGTATTTTGGACTTTCTTGATATTAATAGGAGAGAGACTATGAGCCAAGTATTTAAACAGGATTTAACGGATACTTCAGGTCGTCCTGGTGGTATATTTTTTGTTGAGTTGCTGATGGCGGAGCATTGTGATATACTTGACCGTGAGCATATGGTTGAGGTATTTACAAAGCACTTAGGCACTGTAGATTGTTTTAGTTATGGGGCGGATTCAGCTGGTTTTGCACCTCAGAATTATAAGGTGCATTATGAGGATAATGATGCAGAGGTTCCTCCAACATTGATGATTACAAAATGTGAGAAAATTGATAAGCCTGTATTAGACGATTTTGATCGTAGTCAGGTATGGAATTGTCCCAATGTAGATGACTTGTTGGCAGAGTGCGAATATAGAGTATTTGCTACGGATATGTTAGCTGCTGGTTTAGAGTCAAAACAGCGTGCTGATATGCTCGTAAAGTATGTAGATGCTTTGTTAGAATTATATCCGGCTTGTAAGGCCGTTGTCTTTGGTCCATCTCGTAAGTTTTTAAGTCGTGAATCGATTGAAAATTATCCAGATAAGGCTGTAACTCGTTTTATTGATTATGCAGTTAATGTGCGATATTTTAACATTCAAGGTACAGAAGATATGATGGTTGACTCGGTGGGGATGAGCACCTTATTCTTGCCTGATGTACAGTATCACTTTCATGGTATGAATCCTGATGATGTAGTTATTCATGCATATAATATGCTGTATTTTATTTTAGAAAATGACAATCCTGTGGGTGATGGTGATACTATTAGCGGCCTAGAGAATGGAGAATTGGATTCAAATGTTCAATGGACATTGCATTATGAGGATTCTCTAATTCAACCGGTGAGAGCAGTGCTTGATGTAAATATGGGTGAATATGCTTCAGGAACTCGTTAGTCGTTAATTGATGAAAGGTGAGGGTATTATGAGTAATCAACGTATTTTTGATATGGAACTTGTGAAAGTTGAAAGTTTGGAGAAGGCTGTTAGGACGCCATTTTATCAAACTGATTCCACAGGTGGTTCAGTTTGGGTTATTAAACCTGGTCAAACCTTACCAAAGCATTATCATCATAATTCTGATGATATATGGGTTGTATTGCAAGGAACAGGGGTATTTTATCCAACGCCGGATACTGAGGTGCCTTTTACAAAGGGGCAAGTTATAGTATCTAAAAAGGGTGAATGTCATGGTGCAAAAAATACTGGAACGGAAGATATTGTCTTTGTGAGTATCGTTGCTCCGGTGCCGTCTGATTATGATCCTGTTACTACTAATTAATATGAAAGTACTTTATAGTATTTTCTTATCTTGTGATAGAGATATATTCATACTATAAAGTGTTTTTTTAGGAGCGATAACAGAAAGTGGGTCACTAGTGAGGTAGAAGGACTCAAATTCTTTATGATTTGGTTTTATACAATGTGTTTTTATGGCGTTGAATAAGAATTTTTAGTATAATATATAGATAGATAACAAACTATATAAACTACAAATAGCAAGGAGGTTCTTATGAATCCATATATGACACAAACGCCAAATGCTAATGATGTAGCATTGGTAGAAAGTATTGTATCTCAACGGTTAAAGGGCTCTATTTTATGGATGGTTGTTGGTTTATTGACCACATTGGGTATTGGTATTGCGACGCTAATGAATCCGTCATGGGCGCGCTTTGCAGCTAGCAATTTTAATATTTTATTGATTGCAGAAGTAGCGGTGGTATTCTTGTTTAGCATGCGCACGTATAAGGCCAATGTTATGTCCCTATATGCGATGTTCTTCATCTATAGTGCATTGAATGGCGTTACCTTATCACTTGTTTCGTTAGCATATGGCATCATGGAAGCTACTGTACCAGCATTGATTGGAGCATTGGCGTTCTTCGTTGCCTTTTCTATTGTAGGCCTTACGACTAAGAAGAATTTAGCCGGATTAACACCGTACTTAGTGGCTGCTATATTTGGTATGATTATCGTAAGTCTTGTGTTTATGGCAGCATCGTATTTTTCGATTCCATATCTTAGTTCCATTAGTTATAGTACAATTAGCTTGATTCTTGGCTACGTTGGGGTCGTGGTATTTTCCATCTTTACGGCTGTTGATATAAACATGATTAAAAACAGTGTTACTCAATTGGCACTATCTGAAGATGAAACGATTTTAGATCGTATTGAAATTGCTGGTGCACTTAGCTTGTATCTCGATTTCATTAACTTGTTCTTATCCTTGTTGCGTATCTTTGGTAATAGACGCTAATATCTGAATAGTGTATGTGAAAGCACCTTATATACTGTTAGAAATCTTTATTGAGATTTTACATAACAGATATAAGGTGCTTTTTGTATGTTACATATTCTAATTTGTTATTCCTATATTCTATATAATATCATTGACAGAGGACATTTGTTTTTTTAATATATTATGGTACGTATCATATAGTAAGTAGAAAGGATTCATATGAACTCATCATCTGTACCAGAGCCTCAAAGTGGGGCCATCGATTTCAAGGATTTTACAAGGCGGCGTATGTTGCATGTCATCCTACCATTATTTATTGTTTCTATTATTGCCTTTTTAGACCGTGTAAATATCGCCTATGCAGGCTTGACCATGAAAGAGAATTTACCATGGTTAACACCAGAAATATTCGGTATGGGCGCAGGTATATTCTTTATTGGCTATGTTTTATTTGAAGTCCCTGCATCTCTGTTAGCATCGAGATTTAATGCGATGCATTGGGTAGCGCGTATCATGTTTAGTTGGGGCATTGTATGTGTCCTCATGACGACAATGACTACGGAGTGGGAGTTCTTCTTATATCGATTCTTGTTAGGTTTATGTGAAGCGTCATTATATCCGGTTATCTATTCTTTATTGATACCTAATTGGTTTTTACCGAGAGAACGGGCAAAGGCAATTTCCTTAATGCTTACCTCTCTATTATTCTCTAACATTATCGGCGGTCCATTAGCAGGCGTATTGCTCGATACGACATTCTTTGGATTACATGGATGGCGTACGTTGTTTATTGTAGAAGCATTACCAGCTGTTATCTTTGCTTTCATTTTTGCATTCTGGATGAAAGAAAAACCAGAAGAAGCCGCTTGGGTAACTGATGCAGAGAAAGAATATATCAAAGAAGAGCTTGCTAAGGAAGAAGCTGAAAAACAATCCGTAAAGAAATACACTATTTGGCAAGCCTTGAAAGATCCAAAGGTATTGCGATTAGCATTGATTTATTTCTTGTGGGTTATTGGGTTCTGGGGATTCAGTTTCTGGATGCCACAAGTGCTTAAAAGCTTATCTGGATGGCCACCAAGTGTTGTAGCGTGGTCTATTGCTATTCCAATGAGTGCCGCTTTATTGGTACAAGTATTCTGTGGCTACTCCTCAGAGAAACGAAATGAAAAACGTTGGCATGTGGCGACCACATTATTTGTTGGTACCATAGGTTTTATTGCTACCCCACATAGTCCATCACCTGAAATCAGCTTGTTATTCATCTGTTTAACGGCTGTAGGCGTGTATGGCGGTATGGGCGTATGGTGGACAATGCCGACTACATTCCTATCTGGCGCTGCTGCAGCAGGTGCAATGGGGCTCATAAACTCATCCGGTAATATGGGGGGCTGGGTTGGCCCGTATATGCTTGGTTTCATCAATGGCCATACAGGTAGCTTTACCATGGGTTATTATGTGATGGGCGCATGTATGTTCCTTGCAGGCCTTTTGGTATTAACTTTGCCAAAATCTATGGAACATAAGGATGAAGAGATAGAATCCTAATCATATTGCTAGTTAGATGAACAAAAAAGAGCTATATCATTCATATTCTCACACATTGTGAGTGGATATGTTTGATATAGCTCTTTGTTTTATTTTTTTACATCCGGTACCTTGCCAGGATTCATGTCTAGGTTAAGATCTGTGGATTTTAACGGATTAGGATCTCCATCAGGAGAAATAACCTTTAGTTCTGGATGCACCCATTCCAGTTGTTTTAGTTCCCAATCATATCTAGCACCATCATTTTGTAGTTGGCGGATATACTTCTGAAGTTCTTCAATTTGATTACTATGTTTATTCGCCATGCCTTCTAAAATATATAGACGTCCGACCACACTATCTATGGTGGAACCATCATGATCTTCGTCGACGCGCCATTGTAGTTCGGATATTTGAACTTGCTGAATGATGATGACGATGATGAGAACAATAATAACTGCCCACATGGGCGTTTCTTTAGCTTTCAAAAGGGCCCGCAATTTAGTTGCGAGCCCAGATGGTTTGTTCATTATTTATGAGCCTCCAATTGTAGACCAGGTAATGGCAATTTGGAGTTTACAAAGTCTAACCACAAACGAGAAGCGTGGGAGAGGTAGTGACCTTTTTTCCAGATTACATATAAGGTATGGATGATTTCTGGAACGAGAGGTCGTACCATAACCTTGGACCCAACCTCTGTATTTTCGCCAACCTCAGGGCAGAGGCGAGATGGTAATAGGGCGATGGCTAAATCGGCACTTACTGTTTGTAACATGAGGTCACGTTGGCTTGTTTCGAATACGATATGAGGTTGGAAACCTGTGTGTTTACAAGCTTTAATGATTTCATCATGTAAATTGAAATCGTCCTTGTGGAGTACAAAGGATTCTTCTGAAAGCATATCCAATCGAATTTCTGGTTCCTTGGCAAGTGGGCTAGTTTTAGGAACGATAACGGATAATGGGTCAGATGTGAGATAGAAGGATTCAAATTCCTTAGGATTTGGCTTTGTACAGATGATACCGATATCAATCAAACCTTCTTGTACACTGATTTCGACCTTCTTAGAACCTTGTTCATATAATTCTAAATCGATTTGTGGGTATACCTTTTTAAACTCACCTAATAGTTGCGCAAAGATTGGTGCATCGGTAATAGGTGGGATACCAATTCGGATGGAACCTTGCTCCAAACGAAACTCGTTTTCAAAATCTGTTTTTAAATGTTCAAACATAAATACTACGCGTTTAGCGTGTGTTAAAAAGATGGTACCTCCATCAGTGAGTTCTACGGATTTAGCATTACGCATGAAGAGAACAACACCAAGTTCGTCTTCTAAGGCTTTGATTGTACGGCTAATCGCGGATTGTGAGATGTGTAAGTTTCTTGCTGCTTTACTAAAACTCTTTTGATCAGCCACTTCTACGAAGTATTTTAAATGGTGGAAATCCATAACTAACCCCCTAATATATAAAAGATATTACAAACCTAATTTAAAAATTGGTTTTGATAAATGAGAATAATTATTACTAAAACGCAATTAGCTATTACTTTAAGTAAAGCATGGATAGCGATATTGGCAAGGCGCCAAGCACTGTATGTATTGCGTTGATATAGCCCGCCACGTTATAATGAGTCTATAGGGCTATATCAAGTTATGATATTAGGAATTATGGTTGTGCCCACTACAAAATAGTTTGTACTACATAATGCCATAAATATATATAACATATATATTATTGCATTATTTTTTCATGTACGCAAGTTTGTAATGGTTGTTATTCCTAAACATAATGATAGATTAAGCAAGTGTTCTATTTTTGCTAAATGCTTAAGGAGGCAATAATCACATGAGTCGTAAATTTAAAACTATGGACGGCAACCAAGCGGCTGCTCACGTTTCTTATGGTTTTACAGAAGTTGCTGCGATTTACCCAATCACTCCATCTTCTCCAATGCCAGAACACATTGACGAATGGGCTGCATCTGGTCGTAAAAACATCTTCGGTAACACTGTTCAAGTTGTAGAAATGCAATCTGAAGCAGGCGCTGCTGCTGCTGTTCACGGTTCCTTGCAAGCTGGTGCATTAACAACAACTTTCACATCTTCCCAAGGTTTGTTATTGATGCTTCCTAACTTATACAAAGTAGCAGGCGAATTACTTCCAGGCGTATTCCAAGTAGCTGCTCGTGCATTAGCTGCACATGCATTGGCTATCTTCGGTGACCACCAAGACGTAATGGCTGCTCGTGCAGCTGGCTGTGCTATGCTTGCAGAATCCTCCGTACAAGAAGTAATGGACTTGTCTGCAGTAGCTCACTTGACAGCTATTAAAACTCGTGTACCGTTCATCAACTTCTTTGACGGTTTCCGTACATCCCATGAAATTCAAAAAATTCAAATCTGGGACTATGAAGAATTAAAACCATTAGTAGATATGGAAGCAGTTCAAGCATTCCGTAACAACGCTTTGAACCCAGATGCTCCTGTAACTCGTGGTACTGCAGAAAACCCTGACGTTTACTTCCAACATCGTGAAGCATCCAACAAATTCTACTTGAACGTTCCTGACGTTGTAGAACACTACATGAACGAAATCAACAAATTGGCTGGTACTAACTACCAATTGTTCAACTACGTAGGTGCTCCTGATGCAACTGACGTAATCGTTACTATGGGTTCCTCTGCACAAGTAGTAGAATCCACTGTAAATTACTTAAATAAATTGGGTCGCAAAGTTGGTTTCATCAACGTTCACTTGTTCCGTCCATTCGCAACAGATCGTTTGTTGAAAGCTATTCCTCAAACTGTAGAACGCATTGCTGTTCTTGACCGTACAAAAGAACCAGGCGCTTTGGCTGAACCATTGTTCTTAGACGTTCAAGCTGCTGTAGTTGACGGTGGTCGTAACATCAAAGTTATCGCTGGTCGTTATGGTTTGAGCTCCAAAGACGTTATCCCTGCAGACATCGTTGCTGTATTCGATAACTTGAATGCTGAAAATGGTAAGAAATTCTTCACATTGGGTATCAATGATGATGTTACATTCTTGTCCTTAGATCGTGCTGAAGGCGTAGAAGTTGAAACTCCTGGTTTGACTGAATGTAAATTCTGGGGCTTCGGTTCTGACGGTACTGTAGGTGCAAACAAATCCGCTATCAAAATCATCGGTGACCACACTGACTTGTATGCACAAGCATACTTTGATTACGACTCCAAAAAATCTGGTGGCGTAACAATGTCTCACCTTCGTTTTGGTACTAATCCAATCAACTTACCTTACTTGATTACTGAACCTCAATTCGTAGCATGTCACCGTCAATCCTACGTACATGAATACGACTTGCTTCGCGGTATCAAAAAAGGCGGTACATTCTTATTGAACTGTACTTGGTCCCCTGAAGAATTGAACGAACATTTACCTGCTAAATTACGTCGTCAAATCGCAGAAAAAGAATTGAACTTCTACATCATCAATGCTGCGAAAATCGCTGCTGAAATCGGCTTAGGCGGTCGTATCAACATGGTAACTCAAGCTGCATTCTTCAAATTGACTGAAATCATCCCTGTAGATGATGCTATCAAATACTTGAAAGAATCCGTAGTTACTTCCTATGGTAAAAAAGGTCAAAACATCGTTGACATGAACAACGCTGCTATCGACCAAGGCGTTGGTGCTCTTGTAAAAGTAGACGTTCCAGCTGACTGGAAAAACGCTGTTGATGAAGGTGGTCACAAAGCTAAACCAGGCTGTGAATCCTGCCCATCTTTCGTTCAAAACATTGCACAACCAATCAATGCACAAGCTGGTTATGATCTTCCTGTATCCACATTCGCTGGTTACGAAGATGGTACATTACCTGCTGGTACTGCTAAATTCGAAAAACGCGGTCCTGCATTGTTCGTTCCAAAATGGATGCCAGAAAACTGTATCCAATGTAACCAATGTTCCTTCGTATGTCCACATGCTACAATTCGTCCAATCTTGGCAACTGAAGCAGAAGTGGCTGCAGCTCCAGAACATTTCGATACAATCCCTGCATTGGGCGCTAAAGACCTTCAATTCCGTATCGCAGTATCCCCATTAGATTGCTTGGGTTGCGGTAACTGTGTTGATATCTGTCCAGCTCCTAAGGGCAAAGCTATCGTAATGACTTCTATCGATTCCGAAATCGAACAAGCTGAAGCTTGGAACTACGCTGTTAACCTTCCTGTAAAAGAAAACCCTATGAAGAAGGAAACTGTTAAAGGTTCCCAATTTGAACAACCATTGTTCGAATTCTCCGGTGCTTGTGCAGGTTGTGGTGAAACTCCATACGCTAAATTGTTAACTCAATTATTCGGCGATCGTATGATGATTGCGAATGCTACTGGTTGTTCCTCCATTTGGGGTGCTTCCATGCCAGCTTCTCCATACACAACTAACCAACAAGGTCAAGGTCCTTCCTGGGCAAACTCCTTGTTCGAAGATAATGCTGAATACGGATATGGTATGTACATCGGCGTTAAGAAAATCCGTGAACAATTGCTTGAAGTAGCTAAGAAAGCTGTTGAAACAGCATCTGGTGAATTGAAAGAAGCATTGGAACAATGGATTGAATTCGCTAACCTTGGCGCAGCTACTCGTCAACGTTCCGCACGTTTGGTAGCAGCAATTGAAGCTGAAGGTGCTACAACTCCAGAATTAAAAGAAATCCTTGATAAGAAACAATTCTTAATCAAACGTTCTCACTGGATCTTCGGTGGTGACGGTTGGGCATACGATATCGGTTTCGGCGGTGTTGACCATGTATTAGCTTCTGGCGAAGACATCAACATCTGGGTATTCGATACTGAAGTATACTCCAACACTGGTGGTCAATCCTCCAAATCTACTCATGAAGCTGCTGTAGCTCAATTCGCAGCATCTGGTAAACGTACTAAGAAGAAAGACCTTGGCATGATGGCTATGTCTTATGGTTATGTATACGTAGCACAAGTAGCTATGGGTGCAGATAAAAACCAATTGATGAAAGCTGTTACAGAAGCTGAAGCTTATCCAGGTCCTTCCTTGATCATCGCTTACAGCCCATGTATCAACCATGGTATCAAAGCTGGTATGGGTAAAGCTCAAGAAGAACAACGCAAAGCAGTTGCTTGTGGTTACTGGGATCTTTACAGATACAACCCTCAACTTAAAGCTGAAGGTAAAAACCCATTCTCCTTGGATTCCAAAGAAGGCAACTACGACGAATTCCAAAACTTCCTTAAAGGTGAAGTTCGTTATGCTTCCTTGGCGAAAGCTGCTCCTGACGCTGCAGAAGAATTATTCGCTAAATGTGAAGAAGACGCTAAAGAACGTCGCTTAAGCTATGTTCGCTTACAAAAAGGTTTCGAAGAAGTTAAATAATTAATTTCTCTAAACTGCATATACAAGAGGCATCCTCATTGAGGATGCCTCTTTTGCATCTATCATCCTTATGAATAGGTGTATAGTACACATGATTTTGGTATAATAGATAGTATATATGTGTATTATTCATGTATTGTTTATACAATATATGTTTTTAACAATAGAGGATATTATGACTACGAATACAAATGACGTACAACAAACCATTTATAGTGAATTAGGCTATAAATCCATGCCATTCCCATATACCACACCAGCTACTCTTGAAGCCTATGCAGCTCTCGTGGGGGTTTCAGCACCTAACCCTAAAACTGCAAGAGTATTAGAATTGGGAGCAACCTATGGTGGCAATATTATTTCTCAAGCATTATTTAATCCAGATGCAACCTTCGTAGGTATTGAGCTTTCACAAGAACAAGTCGAAAAAGGCAACGAAGTGATTGCTAATGCAGGTTTAACCAATGTATCCCTTATTCAATCAGACATCGCATCTATTGGTAGTGAAATTGGTACTTTTGATTACATTATCGCCCATGGTGTGTATTCTTGGGTCGATGACGGTGTTAAAGATGCATTGTTGCGCCTTATCGATGAACATTTAGCAGAGGATGGCATTGCCTACATTTCTTATAATACCTATCCAGGTTGGCATACGATGGAAGAAGTACGTCAATTGATGATGTTCAGCAACCGTGATAAAGCTCAGTTTAATCACAAGGAAAAGGTACTGCATGGCAAAACGATTGGTAGTATCGTGGGTAGTCAAATTTTAAAATATGACAATCTAAAGGAACGAAATAGTAAATTCTTAGGTGCTCTTCGTTCTGTTATGCAAAAAGATGAATACTATGTTGGTCACGATCATTTAGAGCCAAACAATGATCCTGTATATTTCTATCAATTTAATGACCATTTAGAAGCGCATAAATTGGCATACCTATGTGATGCTGATTTAACTTTATCTATGGTACGTAGCTTTGATGCTGATATTGCGGATACACTAGATAAACTCGCACTTAATGACCATGTAGCTCAAGAGCAATATTTAGATTTTATGCTAGATACGACCTTTAGAAAATCTATTATATGTAAGGCTAAGCATGCAGAATCTGTAACATACGACATGGGAAATCCTGAGCTTGTAAATTCTGTACCTATGCGAACCATTATTAACAGCTTTACCTATACAATTCTCTTCAATGAAGAAGCGTTGGCCATGTTTGAAAATGATATCGTACGCGATACATTCCAGTCCGTTATTAAGGATGGCGGTCAGTTTAATATGATCGAGGCTTTAGCCATTGTGAAAGCTGCTAATGATGCTGCTAAGGGCGATGATGCAAGCTTAGAAGCCGCTATTAATGCGTTATATGTAGCTATGGCAGAACATATTGTACGCGGTGGTCTACGTTTCTTGAAACACCCACATCCTAAAGCTTACTATATGGAGGGACAATCCTTTGTACCTGCTAGATTTACAAAGTTTGTGAAAGCTTTAGTTGAATCTGGTACAGACATCATGTATGGGGCTACCTCTGAAAATGAAGCCGTGGAAAATCTGTCCGATGAAGATTTGATGTTTATGGAAATCCTTAATAAACCAAAGGCAAAATCTACTATTGTTAATGCGATTAAAAAGAATATCTTTGGCGGCGCACAAGCTGGTCAGGCAAAAAATCAAACAGCTATGGCTGAAGCGTTCTATGCTGAATTGACGAAACGCATGGAAACATTAGGCTATTTAGAAAATAAAATTAAATAAAGGTATTTCCTGTGTAGCATATGATAATAATGTGCGATGGGGGATAGATAAAGGCTAATTCTCGATATATAGGATTGGCCTTTATTTTTATGTTCAATATTTTCTTTTTATTTTATAAATATTACATTTTGTTATGTTAAGTTGCATAAAAGATATAGGAAAGATGAAGAAATGCATGAAAAACACATGAAGTAAACATGACTTTTATGATATACTTTGTATGAGTGATTTTGTGTACATGTAATAATATGGTCATAGTAGGCCATATTTTGTTGTTAGTTAGTATAAGTATATTGTAAAAGGAGTTTTTCCATGGCATCTAAAAAGGCAGTACTAGTATATATACTAGAAATCCTACGAGATGAAACAGATGCAAATCATACATTATCTCAAGAGGAAATTCGTAGCATCTTAGCAAAGAAATATGAATTGACGGTAGATCGTAAAACCTTAGGTCGTCATTTAAATGATTTATATGAATCTGGTAATTTTAATATTGAGTGTGAAGAATCCGCACTAGGTACAGATGGATCGATTCGTCGCACCAATTTTTATATGATTCATCCCTTTGAAGAGGCCGAATTACATTTGTTGATTGATGGCTTATTAGCATCACGTCATATTAGTGCAAATCAGCGTAAAGATTTGATCGATAAGGTATCTGCCTTGGGAGGTCGTTATTTTAAATCCCATGGAAAACAAATTAAGAGTACATCTGATTCTCTTGTGAGAAGTCAGGACCTATTCCTAAATATTGATCTCATTGAAAAAGCGGTGACGGAAGGGAGAAAAATTTCGTTAGTCTATTATCAGCCTAGTACAGATAATAAATTATATCCTAATCTTGATTATGCAGGTAATGAGCGAAATTATATTTTTAATCCCTACCAATTAGTATCTAGTCGAGGGCTTTACTACTTGGTAGGTAACCACGATAACCATGATGATATGTCTACACTACGTGTAGATCGAATTGGCAACATTAAGTTATTGGATATTCGCCGTAAGCCCTTGCGGGAAATCCAAGGCTATCACAATCAAAATACCTTTGATGTAGATAGATACATGAAGGAACATATCTATATGTTTGGTGGTGAATCCGTAACGGTAATATTTGAAGCCAAACGCAGTATCGTTAACCAAATTCTTGATTGGTTTGATGGAAATGTAAAATTCATAAATGAGACGCCTCAAAAGGTGGAGTGTCGTGTTCATGTCAATCGAGAGGCCTTCAAATATTGGGCACTACAATATATGCAAAGTGTGAAAGTATTATCGCCAGCATCATTAGTGTTCGATGTGCGTGAAGCTATTCGTGATGGATTATCACAATATGTATAAGAAGAAGGGCTGTAAGTATAACAGCCCTTTATTACGAAAAAGGAGCTATTGAGAAATCAATAGCTCCTTTTATGCGTTTTTAGAGAATATGCAATTTTTCTGCTTCTTTATAATCTTTTAATACTGGACGTGGTGGTAATTTATCGAAAATGCTGACAAGGTAAATAGCAATAGATGAGAAGATAAATCCTGGTACGATTTCATAAAGTCCAAAGAAGGCAAATTGTTTCCAAATTAGAACTGTAAGACCACCTACGACGATACCCGCAATACAACCACGGCGCGTCATGCGTTTCCAGAATAGGGAGAAGATGATAGCAGGACCAAAAGAGGCACCAAAGCCAGCCCATGCGTAAGCAACCATCGTAAGGATGAGGCTATCTGGATTTAATGCTAAGAAAATGGATATAGCTGCTACCAACAATACAACAATACGGCTGACAAGCACGAGTTCTTTGTCGGTTGCCGTTTTGTGAATGATATTAGCGTAAAAATCATTAGCAATAGCAGAGGCTGTTACTAATAGTTGAGCGGATGCAGTACTCATGATAGCTGCAAGTACAGCAGACCAGATAAGGCCAGCCATAAATGGCGTAAATAAACGTTCCGTCATAACGAGGAATATCGTCTCTGCATCTGTACCAACTAATTTTTCTGGTAACATATATACATGACCAATGAGGCCTACGAAAATGGCTGCTAATAAGGAAAGGATAACCCAAACCATAGCAATATTTGTGGATTTTTTTAGTTCCTTCGCATCGGAAATCGCCATGAAGCGAACTAGGATATGTGGCTGACCGAAGTAACCAAGCCCCCAACCAAGGGAAGAGATGATGCCGATGACAAGAGCAAACATATCACTCGTATCACCCCAGAGGTTTAATCCTTGAGGAAATTCACTTTGGATGAGTTGCATCGTATCAATAGGACCACCTAAGTACATGGCTGCCGTAATAGGTACAGCCAAGATGGCGAAGAACATTAACGCCCCTTGAATACAGTCCGTCCAAGATACGGCGAGGAAACCTCCGAGGAAGGTATAAAATACTACAATGCCCGCCGTAATAAAGAGGGAGACCGTATAGTCTAAGCCGAAGATGGTATTGAATAATTTGCCTCCTGCCACAAATCCAGAGGATGTGTAGATGAGGAAGAAGATTAATATAAACAATGCGGAAATAACAGCTACCGAATGGGATTGATCGTGGAACCGATTTTTTAAATAATCCGGCAATGTTAAGCTGTCGCTAGCTACCTCCGTATGGTTACGCAATCTACGGGATACGAATCGCCAGTTGGCCCAGGTGCCCAAGGTAAGTCCTACGGCAATCCATACACCGGAAATACCCGTAGTATAGGCCAGACCCGGTACCCCCATAAGCATCCAACCGCTCATGTCGGAGGCTTCGGCACTGAGTGCCGTAATCCACGGTCCTAGCTGTCTACCTCCCAATATATAGTCACCAATACTGTTCGATTTGCGATAATAGTAGACCCCGATGTACATCATCAGTCCTAAATACAAGGCAAAGGCGATTATAATCATTATGTTGTTGTGTGTCATGCCTATATAAAACCTCCTTAGGGTTGTTCACCACGTTAAAATATATACTAATTATTGTATCATAAATTGCCATTCTATAGGATATGTAAATCATATAATTTATTAGTAAATATTGATGATATTGTTAAAATTACTAAACAGTATTATATGAAAATAATTCAAAAAATACCTCAAAAAATGATACAATAAATAGACACGATATTTCATTTTGATATGGCATATAACATTGTTAATTTTGTACACATAGGAAAGGAGGTATACCGATGGAGGCTATTAATTCTCGTGATAGAGCGTTACAACTACTGCAAACCTACTTTGGGTATACATCCTTTCGGTCCGCTCAGGAGGCTCCTGTAGAGTCTTTGTTAAAGAACGAGGATGTAGTGGCCATCATGCCTACTGGGGCAGGTAAATCGATATGCTTTCAAATTCCAGCTCTTTGTAAATCGGGGCTTACCGTCGTATTCTCGCCCTTAATATCTTTGATGAAAGACCAAGTTGATGGCTTGGTGGATCAAAATATACCGGCTGCCTTAATCAATAGTACATTAACGCAAACAGAATTTAATAAGACCATGTATGATGTACGTAGTGGGAATATTAAATTATTATATATTGCACCAGAGCGATTAGGTTCTAATTTTTTCTGCAATGTGTTACGCTCTATGCCAATTTCTCAAGTTATTGTAGATGAAGCGCACTGTATTTCTCAGTGGGGCCATGACTTTAGACCATCCTATCGATTGATAGGCGATTGGCTTGCCAGTTTGCCTAAACGTCCCGTGGTGGGGGCTTTCACAGCGACGGCTACGAAGGCTGTAGAAAATGATATTAAAACATTATTAGGCCTCGATCATGCGAATGTGTATATTACGGGATTTGATAGGCCGAATTTATCGTTTTCCGTCGTGCGCACACCAAAGCGCATGGATTATGTAGTCGATTATGTGCGGCGTCATAGTCATGAAAATGGTATCATCTATTGCTCTACGCGCAAGGATGTAGAACGAGTCTACGATAATTTGACGCGTGCCGGAATCCAAACTGGATATTACCATGCCGGTTTATCTGATGAGATGCGAAAAGATATGCAAAATAAATACGCCTTCGACCAATTACAAGTTATGGTAGCTACCAACGCATTTGGCATGGGCATCGATAAGAGTAATGTGCGGTATGTGTTACATTACCAAATGCCGCGTAATATGGAGTCCTATTATCAAGAGGCGGGCCGTGCTGGACGCGACGGCGCACCGGCGGAATGTATTCTGCTCTATAGTGGGCAAGATGTGCGCGTTCATAAGTATTTGATTGAACAAGGTCATTTAGAACCACAACGTGAGCAGGTGGAACTTAGAAAATTGCAGTCCATGATTGATTACTGTTTCTGTAGTACTTGCCTAAGAAAATATATGCTCGCCTATTTTGGTGAAATCGTTCCGTGGCTCGAATGCAGTAACTGTAGTTCCTGTAATACAAAAGGGGAACGTGTTAATGTTACGAAAGAGGCAAAGGCCATATTCCGTGCCATTATCGCTACCGAGGAGCGGTATGGTGCCTCTATGATTTCGTCCATCGTGCGCGGAGAACGAACAGATCGCATTACGCGAGCAGGTCTTGATACATTATCTGTATTTGGTTATTTATCGGATGTAGGGGATAAGGAGATTAAGGGCCTTATACAACAATTTGTGGCCTCTGGATACTTGCGGAGTTCTATGGGGAAATATCCGGTCTTATCCGTCACCGCCGGTGCAGAAGAGGTACTAGCAGGGCATAAAGAGGTAGAAGAAATTAGACAAGAGGTCATCGTGCCATCTCGTAAAACGAAAAAATCAGCCTCTATATCTCGCTCCGAAGTACCCCGTTCTGGTTCTGGTGGGCTATTTGAACATTTACGGCAACATCGCAAACAACTGGCATCGCAACTTAGTGTGCCGCCGTATATTATATTCCCTGACACGGTGCTTATCGATTTAGCCAATATACGGCCAAAAACATTAGGTGAGTTTGGCAATATAAAGGGCGTAGGGGAAGCAAAATTAAAGAAATATGGACTTTCATTTTTAGAGGCCATTTCACAATATAAGGGGTAACAAATTGGCGTTTCTATAACGCTATATTGAGTGATTTCTAATATGATTAGGGGGAACTATGAGCTTAGCAGATACACAATATCTCAATATTATTGAAAATATATTAGATCATGGCATATATGGTCAAAATAGAACAGGCATAGCCACATATAAATTGCCGCAACAAATCATGCAGTTTGATTTACAAGAGGAATTTCCAATTTTAACTACAAAATTTGTGGCTTTCAAAACAGCTGTGAAAGAATTGTTATGGATTTGGCAAATGCAGTCCAATGATGTGCGTAAATTACAAGATATGAATGTCCATGTGTGGGATGAATGGATGCGCGAAGATGGAACTATTGGCAAGGCCTATGGTTATCAAATTGCTAAATACAAACAATTAGATAATCTCATCAAAACTATAAAAGAGGATCCAGATAGTCGCCGCATGATTGTTACATTATGGAATATTGAGGATTTGCCTGATATGGCTTTGCAACCTTGTGCGTATGAAACATTATGGGATGTAGGTAATGGCTATTTAAACTGTATGCTCATCCAACGCAGTGGTGATATGGGGCTTGGTGTTCCATTTAATACGGCTCAATATGCAGCCCTCTTATGTATGATTGCCCAAGTGACTGGTTTGAAGCCTGGTAAGTTTACCCATGTTATTAATAATGCACATATTTACGAAAATCATGTGGATGCATTGCGCGAGCAATTATCTCGTCGAGATCAAGCGTTGCGTGCGCCAAAAATTCGTGTAAATTCAGATATCACCGATTTTTATGAATTCTCACCGGATGATATCGTGTTAGAAGGGTATGAACATTTAGGTAAATTGGCTATGACCGTAGCCGTATAGGGGGATACTATGTTAGCATTGATCGTAGCGGTGGCACATCATCGCGTTATCGGCAAAGATAATTCTCTGATTTGGCATTTGCCCAATGATTTGAAATTTTTCAAGGAAAAAACGACAGGCCACGTTATTATTATGGGGCGTAAGACCTTTGAAAGCTTGCCCTTTTTATTGCCTAATCGGGATCATTGGGTGATTACAAAAAATAAAGGCTTTAATGCACCGGAAGGGGTACGTGTATTTTCTTCGCCCGAGGCTGTTGTAAAGGCTGCTAAAGAGATGGATGTAGCCTATGTTATCGGGGGTGCACAAATCTACGAAGCCTTTTTACCGTATGTAGATGTAATGCACATTACGGAGGTTGACCATGAATTTGAAGGAGATGCTCATTTCCCTGCATTTGATGCGTCAGCTTTCACTATTACCTCCGTTGTAGAGGGGACGGTAGATGATAAAAATACATATCCTCATCGATTTGTAACATATGAAAGAAAAGGACATAACTAATGGAATCAATGTTTGCCATTATTGCAAAGGAATTGGGTGTTAAGCCTGGTCAAGTAGAATCAGCAGTTACGCTCTTAGACGACGGTAATACGGTACCGTTTATCGCTCGTTATAGAAAAGAAGTAACAGGTGAATTACAAGATGAACAATTGCGAACTATCGAAGAACGCATTAAATATTTGCGCAATTTAGAAGCACGGCGTCAAGAAATCATCAATGCCATTACGGAACAAGAAAAGATGACCGATGAATTGATGGCATCTTTGATGAAAGCCGTAAAATTACAAGAATTAGAAGATTTGTATTTACCATATCGACCTAAGAAACGGACACGGGCCATGATTGCCCGTGAACGAGGACTAGAGCCTTTAGCGGATATGATTTTGAATGATACGGTCACATCTGGTAATCCTCTAGATATCGCAAGAGAATATATTTCTGAAGACGTGCCTACACCGGAGGACGCCATTCAAGGTGCGTCGGACATCGTTGCAGAAATTGTCAGCGACAGTGCAGATTTTCGCGCTACTCTTCGTAAGCGTATGTGGAAGGAAGGCTTTATCCAAGCGGAACTCGTGGAAGATAATGAACACAAGGACCAATTCCTTCAATATAATGAGTATGCTGAACCAGTTCGTCAGATGCCGTCCCATCGTATCTTGGCGGTTAATCGAGGCGAAAAATTAGGGGCTCTTAAATTGGCTCTAACCGTACCCGATGAATCCTATATTCAATACATGGTGCGTGGCATCACTAAAAGTGAACAATCCATTTTTAGCGATGTGAAAGCTAGCGCCGTCGCAGATGCGTACAAACGCTTGATGTTCCCTGCCCTTGAACGGGATATTCGCAATGAATTAACCGAATCTGCAGATGAACAAGCGATTAAGGTATTTGGGGTAAATCTTAAAAATCTCTTATTACAACCACCATTGGCAGGTCATGTCATTATGGGCCTTGATCCGGGCTATCGTACAGGTTGTAAGATGGCTATTATCGATGCACAAGGCAATGTACTTGATTATGGTGCTTACTATTTAACGAATAGTGAAAAGCTAAAACAAGAAGCACAAAAGAAGCTAGCTGAAAAAATCCGTAAATTTAAGGTTACCTTATTGTCCATCGGTAATGGTACTGCTTCGTATGAAACGGAACAATTTGCGTCTAAGATGATTGAAGAAGAAAAGCTAGATTGCCACTACATCATTACGAATGAAGCGGGTGCCTCTGTATATTCTGCATCAAAATTGGCTATTGATGAATTGCCAGATTTAGACGTAACGATTCGCGGCGCCGTATCTATTGCACGACGTGTACAAGATCCATTAGCAGAATCTGTTAAAATCGATCCTAAGTCTATCGGTGTAGGTCAATATCAACATGATGTAAATCAAAAGCAATTAACTCATACATTAGACCAAGTAGTTGAATCTGTAGTAAACCATGTGGGGGTTGAACTTAATACGGCATCTCCAGCGATTTTGCAACATATTGCAGGCATTTCTGGTACGGTAGCAAAAAATATCGTAGCATTTCGTCAAGAAAATGGTGGGTTTACTAGTCGTAAGCAACTATTAAAGGTGCCACGCTTAGGTCCTGCAGCATTTACTCAGTGTGCCGGTTTCTTGCGATTAAATGGTGCTAAGAATCCACTGGATAATACATCTGTTCATCCTGAGTCTTATGAATTAGCGGAACGTATCATTGGCGAGCTAGGTTTTACATTAAAGGATTTACAAGATAAATCCCAACTTGAAGCATTACAGGTCAAATTACCATTGGTTGATGTAGATAAGATGGCGCATAAGCTTGATGCGGGTAGTCCTACTGTGCGAGATATCATTGCAGCTCTTGCTAAGCCAGGTCGTGATCCACGGGAAGATTTACCAGCACCTCTGACACGTAAACATGTAGTAAGTCTTGAGGATATCAAGGTTGGTACAGTTGTAAAAGGTACGGTACATAATGTGGTAGATTTTGGTGCCTTCATCGATTTTGGTTTAAAAACCAATGGTCTATTACATCGTAGCGAACTATGTAAGGCGAAACAACATCCTTCTGATGTACTTGCTGTAGGCGATATTATTGAAGCCGAGATTATCTCTGTAGATGTAAAGAGAAATCGTATCGGATTATCCGTCAAGTCATTGAGAAATAAAGACAAGAAAAAGGCGTAATCTCTTTGGGGTAATTCGTAAAACTTTATACATGTCAAAAATGTGCATGATTAAAAGGAGTTCTTTAGGTAATAAAGGTCTCCTTTTTTATAGTTAGAGTTATCGTAAAAAGTGATAAGCATATCGATTTTGATATAGATTAAAGCTATTGAGAATGCACTAAAATCGTTATATCGAAAATTATAAAATAGATTGAAATAATTAGATATTGGGTGTATGATGAACTCATAGAAGATAATTAATAGTCGTTATCCATTAAAGGAGGAAGTACTATGAGTTTACATATTAGAGAAAGATATGGTCTTTTAATCAATAATGAATGGGTACCAGCATCTGATGGTGCTGAATTTAATGTATATAACCCTGCTAATGGCGAGCAACTTGCTGTTTGTGCAGAGGCTACACAGGCGGATGTTGATAAAGCTGTGGAGGTTGCAACAGAGGCTTTCAAAACTTGGAAACATGTATCTCAAGTAGATCGTGCTGATTATTTATTGAAAATCGCAGATGCTATTGATGCGCATAAAGAACATTTGGCACAAGTTGAAACCTATGACAATGGTAAACCAATCCGTGAAACATTAAACGTGGATATTCCACTTGGTGCAGACCATTTCCGTTACTTCGCCGGCGTACTTCGCGCAGAAGAAGGTTCTGCACAAGTATTTGATGAAAATACATTGAGTCTTATTATTCGTGAACCGATTGGCGTAGTTGGTCAAGTCGTGCCTTGGAACTTCCCGTTCTTAATGGCTGCTTGGAAATTGGCACCAGCGCTGGCAGCAGGTTGTACCGTTGTCATCAAACCTTCTAGTCATACATCTCTTAGCCTTTTAGTATTAGGCGATATTTTGAAAGAAATCTTGCCTCCAGGCGTTGTAAACATTATTACGGGTAAAGGTTCTAAATCTGGTCAGTACATCCTAGATCATCCTGGTTTCAGTAAACTTGCTTTCACCGGCTCTACAGAAGTAGGTCTTGATGTATATAAAGCGGCATCTGAACGCTTGATTCCTGCTACTTTGGAATTAGGTGGTAAATCGGCGAATATCTTCTTTGACGATGCGAACTGGAAACAAGCTCTTGATGGGGCAATGCTCGGCATCCTCTTTAACCAAGGTCAAGTATGCTGCGCTGGATCCCGTATTTTCGTACAAGATACAATTTATGATAAATTTGTAGCTGAACTTTCTAAATTATTTGATAAGGTAAAAGTTGGCTTGCCTTGGGATGAATCTACTCAACTGGGTTCCTTGATTTACGAAGATCAAGTTAAGAAAGTACTTAGCTATGTAGAACTAGCTAAAGAAGAAGGTGCTCGCGTCGTAGCAGGTGGTGTACGCGTTACCGATGGCGAACTTGGTAAAGGTTGCTTCGTAAGACCTACACTTATCGTAGATGCTACAAATGATATGCGCGTAGCTCGTGAAGAAATCTTTGGTCCGGTGGCAGTAGTGATTAAATTCCATAGCGAAGACGAAGTAATCGAACAAGCCAATGATAGCCTATACGGTCTTGGTGGTGGCGTATTTACACAAAATCTTAACCGTGCTATCCGTGTAGCTCGAGCAATCGAAACAGGTCGTATGTGGGTTAATACATATAACTCCATCCCAGCAGGCGCACCATTCGGTGGTTACAAACAATCTGGTATAGGTCGTGAAACACACAAAGTTATCTTGGAACACTACACTCAAATGAAAAACATCATTGTAAATTTGAGTGATAAACCATCTGGGTTTTATGATTTAGATTAATAATTTAATAGCTTTTCCTTTTACTTATATTTGATAAGAAGGCACCTCGAAGGGGGTGCCTTTTTTTGACATAGCTTGAGGACAGTCTTTTATATATGGATGTATACCATATGTTATAATTAAGGGCATATAAGAGTGTACTGTAGAAGAAACTGGAGAGACAATGAATCATATTTCCTTCAAAAAACTGTATAATCCCCAATATGATTTATTATCTATTAATGATAAGGAAGAATTATTAAGTCAAATCGGAAAAATATATAATTTAGAGTTACTATGTTTTGATGAATTTGATGCATTTGGTAAATCCACCTATACGGCAATATATCGTTCATATGATGGCATAGATTTTGTATTTGTTCCTGGGGATACCGTTAGGCTCGGTCTTAATTTTGACAATAAAAAGTTGCAAGATATTTTTGATAAAGAAAGCTTAATGGATCTTGCCTACGTATTTTTAGATGGTTACGAAGATGAAATTTATAGTGAAGAGGATATTTTAACTAAGATTAGCGAAGCACTGGCAGATGAGGCAATAATATCCAACATAGAAAAGTATCTTACACATAATTTTACTCAAGAGGGTGAATTTATAATACATCCGCTTTTAGTACAAAAAACGTATAGTGAAACCTGTTGGATACCTATTTCCGATGAGGAACTTATACAAAATAAAGAGTGGCAAAATATGATTAAAAAAGCGGAGATAAAAGGCCTTTCTGAAGTTATGGTTCACAACACAGTTTGCTTATATAAAACAGATGATAGCAATTGGTGTGGCAAATATTATGAAGTCACCACATTTAAGAAACTGTTACAAAACATAAAAGATAATGGATACTCTCTTCCTACACAAAGAGAATGGGAGTATTTATCTGGCAAGGGGTGTAGAACCATTTTTCCTTGGGGGAATAATATAGATTTCTCTATGAATTTAAAACATATGGAATGGATGGATAATGATGGAGAGTATACATTAGAAAAGGAAAACTTTTTTGGATTGATTATCGGTGATGACCCATACTGCAGAGAAATCGTATATGATGATGAGGGATTTTCCTATAAAGGTGGAGATGGTGGCCGTAATATATGTGGAGGATTAGGTGTTGTTTGGGGGTATTTTCCGGTTTCGCCATACTTTAAAGATAAGGAATTATCAATAGGTGATTATATAAATGGTGGATATGATTTCTTTAGGAGGATTATAAGAATTGATGATAGGTGAAGGAAGGCTACATGTAAAATAACATGGTAATTAAGATGGAATAAATGGACTATATTCGTAAATATCTTACAATGTGTTGGTAAAATGTCCCATAACCCTTGATTTTACTGGCTTCGAATACTAGGTAAAGCTCAAGAAGGACATTTAATTGCAAAGATATTTAATAGTTCTGGTGATATAGATAATTTGGGTGCTATGGATAGATATATTAATAAGATAAGAGACATATTGATAGAGTGTATGCCTAAACATTGGTATAAGGCTTATTTATATTTTGATAGTACAGAAACTGGATCAATGACTTCAGCTGAGTACTACGTAAAGACTCCGGCTGGGTCAATCATTAGTTATGGTGATTTATTATACAATTGTAGTACCGAAAAAGTAAATTCTATTAATAATAGCATTGATGAAATTTTAGTGAATGTACGTTCATTACATGATGTATCTGTTGAACCATGGACATGGGGAACAATGTATATTTCACGAGATGACTATGAACCCCATTGTGAATTTCATAATGATCCGGTGACTGATGAGTATTGGCTTCAAAATAGATATAAGTGGGAATATCAGAATTTTGGTGTTCTAGCTAGAGAAGATGAGTTTGAACCGGATGTATATAAAGAAATGATAAAAGGTCCTCGTGGTGTTTTATTATTGGAAGATATGGAATCCCGTATATTAGCAAAAAATTATACTGCCATAGACAATGCCTTTAGATTAGAACATAAGAGTTTAGAGGATGAGCTCGAGAAGCATTATAATGCTCTGGCAAAAAAAATATACAAATTAACTCCACTAGACTGGGGTTTTGTAGAATTGAATTTTGAAAGTCGTAATAATAGTTCTTCAGTAGAACTTTCAATTTATCGGGCTGATAATAACACCTTAATTTCACGGTATGTAGAAGAAAATAATGATGAACCTGTTATTATTTCAGAAATTATGTCTGATTTAAAGCATGAGATTTTAGACATGATAGAAACTTTTAAATTCTACAATCAAAATCCATTCTCTAGTATGGTTTATACTTTAACTTCTGAAGGTCAGTTGTCTTTAGATTTTTCTTATGATAACAAATGATTTGTATTACTTATTGATGCTTATACGAGTCATATGTATTTAGTATAGGGTAATTTTATATTAGATATAGTTTCGGTGTATGCTAAGAAATTATTGTCAATCAGAACCATCCGTAAAACGGGTGGTTTGCTCACGGGCTATAAGCCCGTAGTAATAGGCCAGCGTCTAAAGGTGCTGGCTTTTACTACGTTCAAGCCGTATAGTCATTGACTCATAACGGTCCCCGTAAAGGGGATATGTATTACTTGCTACCATTAAAAGGGTCCTCATATTCTTTTACACTAAGTTTATCTTTCATTTGGTCATGTAACTCTTGCTCACGTATATATTTTTTACGGTAGCTTCATTTAAACTTACCGTACTTACATAATACCCCTCAGACCAAAAGTGTCTAGTTCCAAACTTAGGCGTAGGATCTAAAGGTAAAGCAAGCTCGACTACTCAATCTGCAATCTCAGATGGTATACTAACAGTAGATGGTAAACAAATTGATACTAAGACAATTAATACCAATACCGAAAATACATTGCATCAATTAGATAAGATATTTGATAAAAAGAAAATTGAAGAACGTCGAGTATTAGCACGTTTATTTGCTAAGAATGCTTATGAACAATTACATAATGGTAGCCTACTACAAAAGAAGGAAAGATTGCTAAGGTTTTGGCTCATGGTGTAATTGGCGAGTGGGCTGCGCGTATGGCCGGTAATGCACCAGGTGGTTATACTTTACATGTTATTGGTGTTGAAGCTGGTGCACATATATCTGTAAATCGAACCGTGGTTAAATTCGTAGGATATCAAAATCAACTTTAGAAGGGATGAGAAATAATGTTTGTTAATCCATGGCAGTTTTGCGTGGCAATAGTTCTTATGATTTGGGGGACATATTTTATTACATATCGTTTCTGGTGTCGTCGAAAAGGTATTTCTGTAGAGATTTTGTCAGTTAAGCCTAGAATTATTAAAGAACTTCCTAATTTTACAGTTATTTATGGATATGATGTTAAGTATCTATTAAATGGTGTAGAATATACAGCTCAAAGCCTAGAGTTTTACATTACAGTATTGGTTCCAGGGCCGATGATCCCTTATAGTATGACGGGAAAATTGTTACAGAATGGAAAGGTAAGTCTTGATAAAGTAAAAACAAATATGACATATGGCGTTGTATTGTGGGTGTTTGCTATTATTTTCTTGGCTGAGTTATATTAATAGTTATTTATCTAATCGAATAGAGGTGTGTTTATTAGATATGGATAAACATGCCTCTATTGTGTATTTTGACATATTTAACTATTAATTACTCTAACATAGATAAGGATTATATTACCTCCTTATTTATACATGTATAGTGGTTTATTATGAGGCGTATTTTTTTTGATATTATCGGCCCTATTTTAATAGGTTTATCAATTTCATACCACGTTAGTGCAGTGTGGATTGGTAATGGCTCGTTGTATATTTTGTCCTATAACCCCAATTTTCTGTGTTTCTTATATTTTAAAGGGGCTGCAACTAGAATGCGGTAAAACCGCATTCTGTTACAGTCCCTTTCGAGTTATTCCTTATAATTTTGTTTCCATAGCATTAGAAGACATTCTTGATTATGTAGTTGATCACGATGAGTGGAACGATACTAACTACTAAGGTTATTGCTGTATCGCGTACAGACATATTGTATTCTGCAATACATAGTTTTAATAAAGTAAATGCGGTCCACCCATATACTAAAACATTTAAGATGAATATAACTGTTCTTACTAGACCATATGGGAATGTGGCCGTATAGATACCTATCATGAACGGCATGAGCACGATATTTTGAACTAACACAAGTAGAGCATATACACTTACACCATACATGAATTGTTTAATTGTATCTGGTAAGTTTACGTTTACTGTAGGGTATGTACGCTGACAGTAAAAATTAAAGATATAGCTTGCTAGTAGAGCAGGAATGATAGCTTTCAAAAGTCCTTTAAATATAAGACCCAACAAGGTAGTGAATGAAAAATGGTAAAGAATTTATAGCCTACAATGCTTGTTGTAATGCAAGCTAAGATATAGGTTAATATTGCCATTGCTACATATGTAATAATACCCATTGGTAGGGCTTCACTAAGGTTGCCCGTGTTTTTGAGTTCATTGCTACCTTTTTCAGGGGATAAGGTGAGTGTTAATAGATGTGTCCAATTGATTCCGTTCATAATTTCCTCTCTCTCTAAATTAAAATGAATATATATACTGATTATTATAATCAGACATATGTATATTAAATGAAAGAGAAGCCATCGTTTTATGAAAACCTTTTAAAGCACTATTTAATTTTGTTGACGTTAAATATTTTTAAATGTTCTGGCAGGGTAGGTGAACCATCAGCTGATTTTACTTCTACACGAATATTCATTGTTGTGTTGAACTGAGGATACATATTTTTACATTCCTCACAAAGTTGATTGATGCGAAGAAAGAGGTTTTGAATATCATGATTGTGGACCGCATCATATGGAATAGTGAGGCTGAAACTCCAAGCATCTTCTCCGAAAAGGTATCTCCTATAAGATACATAGTTTAATTCTTCATCGGTGAGATATTTTTGAAATAAAGGGTATATGGTTACCAAAGGAATATTTGTATAAATGAATTTATCTGTAATAGGGATGCCGCCACCATCGTAATTTACGTTTTCTTCCTGTATTAAAATAGGTAGATTTGGATAGGCGTCGAAGGTTGCGGTCCAGGTGTGGTTAATGTGTTTTTCTATGGTGTAAGTCATATGAGGGTAGTTTTGAGATATATATTCTTTTACTTCCTCAGTAGAATAGTGTGTGAATAGGTGGCATCCAGATGTGGTGAGTAGTATAGCGAGAAACACCATAGTTGTAAAGGCTTTATGCTGTATTTTCATTTCAATGGATCTCCTTCGATTATAAAGGCGTATTCATTACAATAGTATTATACTTAACATAATTTCTTTATTAATATTGGGATAAGCGGAATATTTTTCTGTACTCTTCCGGTGCATCAGAACCATCAGATGGTTTTATGATGACTCTAATATATATTTTTTCTTTGAAATCTGGATATGTTGCAGCATATTCTTTGCAGAATTGATCCATTCGATTGTAAAAATTTGTTACATCATGGTTTTCTATGGCTGAATAAGGAATTGGCATTTCAATATACAAAGTAGATGTATCGTATGTAGCATAGGATAATTCTTCTGTTGTTAGATAGTTTTTCATTAATGGGAATGCGGTTATTAATGGAATATTGGTTATCAGTACTCGGTCGACTTGTGGCACTACAGGTGCAGAGGTGTGTATCCCTTCAGATATTTCAATGGGCATTTGTGGATACTTGTCAAAGGTGACTTGCCATGTATTGCCCCATCGTGACTCTAGGTGATAGGTCAGATTAGGATAGTTCTTATTTATATATTGGTGTACCTCATCCTCACTATAATGTGAGAGGAGATGACAACCTGTTGTTAGTATGAGTGAGACGATAATCAGCGGCAATAATATAAATCGTTTTAGGGCAAATAGTTTCATTGTATATTCCTTTTATACTACTTTAGAAAGCCCAGTAAATCGTAATTACTTTACAGGCATTGTTTAATTTATTAGCGGAATTTTGGAGTACATTATTTTAATTATATTATACCTAAATTATATGTTTACTCATATAGTTGATTAATACCATATAACTCTCTAATAAACTATAATAAAGAGGTGTCTCAAATGAGGTGTCTCTTTTGTACGTAACAAGTCTATTGTCCGTAAAAGTATACTATATGTTATAATTGGAGCCATACGAAATCGTGTTGTTTTGAGAGGACCGTATACACCATGATTCACCTAGATTATCTATTAATTATAGGGATATTACTTAGTATTTTGCTCTTTTTATTAGTTGGCATATTTTACTATAGTAAATCTGAACTTTTAAAGGGAATAAATATTTGGTTCTTAATAATACTTAGCGCTCTTTTGAGTTATTTATTATATCCTTTATATGAATTGACAGATTATAGAGAAGAATTTACGTCAATCGTTATAATCGCTGCGATAATCATTAAAATAATTATCAACTTATCTATATTTATGATAGCGGATAGAATAACAACAAAATGGATTGCTAAATTATTATTAATTATATGGGTTGTTCTTGTTGAATGCTTGTATACTCCTATTAACCTATCATATATTGTTTTGCTATGTGTATCAGGTGGAATCGTTTTAATGGAACATTTTCTTGGGAGAAGAAAGCATATTTAATTTAGATTCAGAATTACTTGTAAGAGTATAATACATTTGTGACAAGTGAATAAAAAATGAGAAGGAACTCTGTTATAATGAAGTTGCTTAATCCAAACATTACAACAAAAGGAGTTCCTTCTCATGCATTCTATTATAACTGAAGAATTAAGATTTCGTAAACGAGTATGTGAATATGCTATAAAGTATGGAAATAATGCTGAAGCTGCACGCCGTTATCATACTAGTAGACAACAAGTACAACGTTGGGTGAAGCGTTTCGACGGGACTATCGATTCACTTCGATTGTATAGTCGTAAACCACATTCTCATCCTAATCAACACACTGAGGAAGAACTAGCACTTATCAAGCGTATGCATTCTAAGTTTAAACATGAAGGGCTGTCTCAAGTATATGTTGAGGCAAAAAAGCGTGGTTATAAACGCTCATATGGCTCTATGTGCCGACAAATAAGGTGTCACATTAAAGAGAAAAAGGTTGTTAAATCTGTTCCAAAAAGCAAGTGGAAACCAGATCTAGTAACATATCCAGGAGAAAAGGTTCAGATTGATATAAAATACGTACCTCGCGAGAGTTTAGCCTTTTCAACACAAGGAAAATCTTACTATCAACTTACAGCTATTGATGAGTTTTCTAGAAAGAGAATTCTAAAAATTATAGATGAAAAAAGTGTTACTAATACAAGTCGGTTCTTATTAAATTTAGAAGCCAAAATGGGATTTCCTATTCATACAATACAAACAGATAATGGTCGTGAATTTACAAACTATGGAGTAAAAGATCGAGAGTGTTTATTTGATATTGTATTAAAAAGATTAGAAATAGAGCATAAAACGACAAGACCATTTTCTCCGTGGCAGAATGGAAAGGTAGAGCGCAGTCATCGAATTGATAGTGAGAGATTTTATTCTCGTAAGTTTAATAGTATGGAGAGTTTTCTAAAAGCACATAGTCGATATGCTAATAGATATAATAACATTGCACAAAAAGTCTTAAACTTTAAATCACCAAACCAAGTTATAACAGAGTACTTTATGAATCAAAAGGCATAGGTATTTGTCACAAATGTTTGATTACTCTAGATATTTAATTTAGATTCAGAATTACTTTTGTAGCTTTCACCATCGAAATATGATATACTATTCTAACGCGCATAATTCGTGCGCGATAGGAGGAAACACATTTAGATGTTAGAAAAATTTGAACAATTAATGATTAGCGAACCTGTTCTACGTGCGTTAAACGATATGGGCTTTGAAGAGCCTACGCCAATTCAACAGGAAGCTATCCCAGTTGCCATGAGCGGTAAAGACATGATCGGTCAAGCTCAAACAGGTACTGGTAAGACAGCGGCCTTTGGCCTACCTGTATTGGAACGCGTAGACGGCAGTAATCGTCACGTTCAAGTAGTGATTTTGTCCCCTACACGAGAATTAGCTATTCAAGTAGCAGAAGAGCTTAATAAAATGGCTCAGTATACGGATATTACGGCATTGCCTATTTATGGTGGCCAAGATATTAACCGTCAATTCCGTGCATTGAAAAAGAATCCGCAAATCATTGTTGCCACACCAGGCCGATTGATGGACCATATGGACCGCGGTTCTATTAAATTTGAAGACGTTAAGATTGTCGTTCTTGACGAAGCTGATGAAATGTTGAACATGGGCTTTGTAGATGACATCAACAAAATTTTAGGGGCTATCCCAGAAGATCACCAAACATTGCTATTCTCTGCAACAATGCCTAAGGCGATTCGCGAGTTAGCAGAAACATACCTTACAGAGCCAACGTTGATTCGTATGAAACCTACGCAAGTAACGATGGATCTTATCGAACAATACTATATCGAAGTACAAGATCGTCAAAAATTTGACGTGTTGTGCCGTTTGTTCGACTTACAAGCGCCAGAGCTAGCTATCATCTTTACACGTACGAAACGTCGTGTTGATGAAGTAACAGAAGCTCTTAAAAAACGTGGCTATATGGCGGAAGGTATTCATGGTGATTTATCACAACAAAAACGTGATAGTGTAATTCGTCAATTCCGAGAAGGTACAATTGACATCCTTGTAGCTACTGATGTGGCTGCTCGTGGCCTTGATATTTCCGGCGTATCTCATGTATATAACTATGATTTGCCACAAGATCCTGAAAGCTATACGCACCGTGTAGGTCGTACAGGTCGTGCAGGTAAGGCAGGCGAAGCCTATACATTTGTTATCCCTCGTGAAATTGAACACCTTCATGCTATTGAACGTTTAACAAAACGTAAAATTGCAAAACGTCGTGCTCCATCTTTGGGCGAAGTTCTAGAAGGTCAACAACGCCTGGCTGTTGAAAGCTTAATTGAAATGGCTGGTAATACAGAAGAGTTGGCACCATTTAAGGTGAATGCAGAAGAGTTGTTGAATGATACTGATTCCGTTACATTGATTGCGGCAGCACTTAAATTGTTAACAAAAGAGCCAGATACAACACCTGTAAATATTACAGAAGAAAAACCTTTACGCGTACGTCGTCGCCGTGAAGGTGGTCGTGGTGATCGTCGTCGCCGTGATGGTGACCGTCGCAGAGATGGAGACCGCCGCCGCGATGGTGATCGTCGTCGTGATGACCGTCCGCGCCGCAGTCGTGATGATCGCAAAGGTGACCGCCGTGATAGCCGTCGTCGTGATGATCGTCGTAGCGACCGTCCTAGAGCCGATCGTAAACCTCGTCATCAAAGCGAAGGTTTTAAACCATACTTTAAAGACTAATATGGTATGAACTTTGTTTAATGTATATTCATAGTAGGATTGCTATTGAACATAAGTTGTGAAAACGTGGATTGCATAAATCCACGTTTTTTATTGCTTAAAATCTACTGGAATGGTACAATAAATAATAATTATTGTTTGAAAATGGACGATAGAGTACCGATATGTTTCCAAGTGGAGAAAGGTAGATTATTATGGATATCGCACAAATTTTGCGAAGCGAAGGGTTTAAGGTAACCCCTCAACGAATTGCAATTTATGATGCTTTGCGTGGTCATCACAATCACCCAACAGCAGAGATGATTTATCATAGCTTGCGTCCTACACATCCAAGCATGAGTTTAGCAACTGTATACAAAACAATGGAGATTTTTGAAAAAATTGGCCTTGTTAAGGTATTGGAAGTGGGCGATGAACGCGCACATTATGATTGGGATACAACAGCTCATGCACATATTCGCTGTGTTCGTTGTAACAAGGTAGAAGATATGATGAATGTCGATCTACATGCTATTGCTGATATTGCTGGAAAAGCTAGTGCTTATCAAATTACAGGACAACAAATTACATTCGAAGGCGTATGCCCAGAATGTGCAAAAAAAGAAAGTCACTAACAGACGCCCCCTGCGTATAAGATGCAGGGGGTTTTTGAGTAAAAATAGAGTGGAAAGGAAATTTAATGTTTATTATAGGTTCACATTTATCAATATCAAAAGGGTATTTACATATGGGAAAGGAAGCTACCAAAATTGGAGGCAATACATTCCAATACTTTACGCGCAATCCGCGCGGTGGTAGTATGCGTGCTCTCGATGTGGAGGATATGAATAGCCTTAGTGCGTATATGAAAGAACATAACTTTGGTACCTTGTTAGCCCATGCACCGTATACGTATAATCCGTGTGCAGCTAAGGAAGATTTGCGCGCTTTTGCAAAACAAGCCATGACAGAAGACTTAGAACGCATGGAATATTTACCAGGCCAGATGTATAACTTTCATCCCGGTAGTCATGTAAAGCAAGGTGTTGACCAAGGCATCGAATACATCGTAGAGTGCTTGAATGAAATCTTATTCCCAGGCATGAAAACAACGGTTCTTTTAGAGGTTATGGCTGGTAAGGGCACGGAAATCGGCTCTCGTTTTGAAGAAATTGCTCGTATTATTGACGGTGTAAAATTAAAAGAGTACATGGGTGTTTGTGTAGATACTTGCCATATTCACGAAGGTGGTTATGACATCGTTAATAATTTAGATGGTGTCATCGACGAGTTCGATCGTATTGTTGGTCTCGACCGTTTGAAAGCGATTCACTTGAACGATTCAAAAAATCCTATGGGGGCTCATAAAGACCGTCATGAAAAAATTGGGGAAGGTCATATCGGTATCGATGCAATTGCTCGTATTGTGACACATCCTAAACTGACGAGCTTGCCATTCTATTTAGAAACGCCAAATGAATTAGATGGCTATGCAAAAGAAATTGCTATGTTGCGCTCTATCGTAGATAATCAATAATCAAGCAAAATAAATTGAGTTATATAATAATTGGTATAAACTAAATATATAAGGTATAGGGAGAACTGGAAAGGGGGATGAAATGCGTTTTTTACATACTGCTGATTGGCATTTGGGGCGTATTTTTTATGGTCAGTATTTAACAGATGACCAAGCTCATGTGTTGGAGCATCAGTTCTTTACTATTTTGAAAGAAGAAAAAATCGATGGCATCTTGCTGGCAGGGGATGTATTTGATAGGTCGGTACCACCCATTGAAGCTATTGAATTATGGGACTCTATCATTACTCGTCTCGCTATGGATTATAAGGTTCCTCTATTTGTAGTGAGTGGAAACCACGATGGAGCGGAACGCCTTGAAGTGGGACGATCTATGCTAAGTGAATCGGGCATTCATATTTGGGGCTCCCCTCATCATGCATTACAACCCTTTGAATTTGAAGGCTTTGATGGTAGGGTGGCCATTTGTCCTATGCCGTTTAGCGAACCTCGTCGTATAGGTGACGCTTTGGGACTGAGCTCCAGTGAATCAAAACCAGTTGATGCGGATATGACTGATGATACTTTATTTTCCTATGTAGATGATAAGGATCAAGAAGCGGTCGCACTTAATTTACATAATTATGACCAAATGTATCAGGCTTGGAGTGATTATCTATATAAACAAGTGCCAAAACAGATGCGTAGCATTGCCATCAGTCACGCCTTTGTAATGGGTGGCGAAGTAGGTGGTTCGGAACGAACATTGTCTGTAGGTGGTAGTGAACAGGTGAGCCCTCACGTTTTTAAAAACTTTCACTATACAGCTCTTGGACATTTACATGGACCGCAACGGATGGGGGCAGACCATATTCGCTATAGCGGATCGCCATTGAAGTATTCCTTTGATGAACATGAGCAGAAGAAATCTTTTACTATTATTGATATGGATACAAACGGGAAGGTAGATATTAGTACAATCCCTGTAGAGGCAAAGCGAGATGTAGTCATCTTGGAAGGTTATTTTGAGGACCTTTTAAATAATACAGCCCTCCAAACGAAACATAAGGATGATTACGTGCAGGCACGCCTCCTAGATACGATGCCTATCATGGATGGCATGGCTAAGTTGCGTCAGGTTTATCATCGATGTATGACCATTGAATTGGCAGGGCGCATAGCAACACCTGTGGTAGATATGGGAGATGCCGTATTTAAAGAGCTAGATGAGCGTCAATTATTTAATCAGTTTGCTGAAACCGTGTGGAAAGAGCCGTTAACAGAGGCGGAACAGTCATATATCGACTCTGTGTGGGACCGAATTATCAAGGAGGACTAGATGAAGCCTATATCTTTAACTATAGAAGCCTTTGGTCCGTATCGAGATTCGGTTACATTGGACTTTAGTAAATTAGAAAATCATTCTATGTTCCTCATCTCCGGTCCAACAGGAGCAGGGAAAACATCCATTTTAGATGCTATGGTGTACGCCTTGTATGGCGAACCAAGTGGAGAAGTGCGGAAAACCGATGCTATCCGCAGCGATTTTGCTGAACCTGAGCGGATGACACGCGTAGACTTTTCCTTTGCCATCGGAGATGCTCGATACCGTGTTGAAAGATTACCAAAACAGATGGTAGCCAAAAAACGCGGTACAGGTATGCGCGAACAGAACGCTAGTGCCACTGTCTATGAAATGAAAGCTGGTGAGTGGAAGGTTATCGCCACCTCTGCGGCTGACATTCGCGATACGATTCAACGAATCATAGGTTTTCGGAAGGATCAATTTTTACAAGTGGTTCTATTGCCACAAGGGGAATTCAGAAAACTCCTTGTCGCCTCTACAAATGAACGGGAGGAATTACTACATACGCTCTTTAGAACAGAGATATATCGAAAACTACAAGAGGCTCTTAAATCAGCTTATGATGACGAAAAAGCTGGCATTGAAGAAAATTTGATGAAACAAACGGCGTTGATACAGTCTATTCCTCACGATGAAGAGACTCCAGTGCTAACTGTCGAACATGTACGTGAACTATTATCTAATCGAGTACCACATCGTGATGTACTTGTAGTAGAACGAGATAGGGCGGTTAATGAGGTAGAACAATTTAATGCCTTGCGTAAGGAATGGGCCCTATATAATCAAGCGCAACAATCTCTTGTAGAGGCTACATCTCGATTAGATTTGGTGAAAGCTAAAGAACCTGAACGCACACAATTGAGTGAAAAGGTTCAATTCCTCAATTCCTTATCTCAAGTTCATGCATTGTATCAACAATATATTGATAAACAGTCTAGTTTAACAACATTAGAACGGGCACTGTCCGATGCAGAAAAAAGTGTGGACACTGCTACTCAACATGAGACTAACTGTATAGAGGTTCATGAAGCGTTAGCATCTCAAGCTGAGACGATACAATCTAAGAGGACTACTTTGGCTCAACTCCAACAACAGTCTGAAAAGTTTGATGAGTTAGGATTGTTGAAAAAAAAGATGTCTACACTACGTGGTAATGTAAAACAATTGGATAGTAAAAAAAGTGAAGCGGACCTAGAGATACAACGCCAGCTCATCAAACAGATAGAAGTAGATGTTGAGGGTTTACGTAAACGCTTTCAAGAGAATAGTACAATACTGGAGCAGGTTCCTGTTATTCAAGAACAGCTTAATCATGTGCACAGATATTCTGAGTTGGTAGAAGAAATTAGTCAGGTTCAAAAAGAAATCGACATTAAGAATGAGATCGTATCAACTCTGGATAAAACGGTGAAAGAGGCGAAGGTACAGTTAGAGCGGCTAGAGCATTTAATGCAAGAAGGGCGCGCGTATGAATTGGTTCCTTTCGTGAAAGAAGATGAGCCTTGCCCCGTATGTGGATCTACAGAACATCCTCATTTAGCAACTAAGCCAGAATTATATCCTACTAAGGATGAGGTTGAAGCTGCTCGAGACCTTCGTGATAAAGCGTTACAACAACAAGCGAATGAAGTTGGTCAAAGGGATGCGTTAGTGGGGCGGATGCATGAATTATCTAACCATATGGACGCACAAGTTTCGATTCTTAAGTCCTCTATAGATGGTTTTTCTAAGGAAAATTTTGTATCGCTTCAACAAGTTCTGTTATCTCAAATGGAACGATTCAAAACGTTACGTGGTGAATCTGAACAGCTAGGCAAGATTATTTCTGATGCGGAGCGTAGGTTAAGCACCGCTAAGGATACGTTGGCTAAATCAGAACTTGCACATAATGAATTGCTTAAAGCATTGCATGAACTAGAGATTAGTATCAGTTCTGTACAAGCAAAAATAGATTCCTTATCAGAGTCGTTGCCTACTACGGATATAGAGTTGTGGCGTAAGCAAGTGACATTCTTAGCATCAGAAATTAAAGAGTATGATGCGCAGTTAACAGTGACTACAAAACAATTAGAGGAGGCTCGAGGGCAGCTAAGTGCTAAACGAGGTCGACTAGAAATCTTATCTTCTCAAGTAAAAGAAGAACAAAAGAATCTAGATTCGCTCCATGGGGAATATATACAGTCATTGCAATCTATATCGTTAAGTGAAATTGATTTTGTAGAAGCGTTGAGTGACTTTAATGCGTTAGAGAATTTTAAATCTAAGTTATATGACTTGGAAGAGGCCTTTAGTACAGCACAAGCTGTATATGATGCGGCACTAAAGACTACGGAGACTGTGGTTAAACCTAGCGATACTGTTTCGGATGAAGTATATGATGCAGCGGTAGAACGTCGTGATACATTGGTGGGCCATTTAGCGGCTTGGGATAAAGAAACACAGCATATAGAAACTACACTTGCTTCACTAGAGGAAATTGAATCAGCTATGGGTGAGGCCCGAGAGAAGGTAGCCTTCTTAAGTCGATTGAATGATCTCGCTAATGGGGGTGAACAAGGTTTTAAAAATGTCACCTTTGAGCGCTATGTATTGGGGGCCATTTTAGATGAGGTTGTTTATGCAGCCAATTTACGTCTTCAAAAGATGAGCCGTAGCCGTTACTCTTTGGAGCGTTCAGACTATACCGGTGGCGGCCGTGGTAAGCAAGGCCTCGATTTGGCCGTAATGGACGCTTTCACAGGACAATCTAGACCTGCGAATACCTTGTCAGGGGGAGAAACATTCTTGGCCTCTATGGCACTTGCCTTAGGTCTTGCCGACGTGATTCAAAGTTATGCCGGTGGTATTCATATGGATACGATGTTCATTGATGAAGGGTTTGGTACACTTGACCCTGATACATTGGAGCTCGCTATGGAAACATTGGTACAACTACAATCATCGGGGCGCCTCATCGGTATGATCTCCCATGTACCTGAGTTAAAGACGCGGATACCTGCCCATTTAGAAGTCACACGTGGTGATGAAGGTAGTACGGCAAAATTTGTGATTAACTAGCTATAAATTTGCAAAATGTGATACTATTAAAAGAGGATAATTCCTACAAAAATATACTGTATTTACATAAGGAGGTCCTATGAAGTTTTCATTTGCTCATAATAATATAAATGTTAAGGATCTTGATAAGAGTTTAGCCTTCTATAAAGAGGCCTTACTGCTTGAAGAGGCTCGTCGCTTGGAAGACCCAAGCGGTGCTTTTACCCTTGTATATTTAAAAAGTCCATATACGGCGCATGAATTAGAACTTACATGGTTGCGCGATTGGGATCGCCCTTATAATTTAGGGGATAATGAATTCCACTTGGCATTTTATGTAGATGACTATGAAGCAGCTTTAAAAAAACATAAAGAGATGGGTGTTGTAGCCTATGAAAATGCCGACATGGGTATTTATTTTATCGCTGATCCTGATGGATATTGGACAGAAATCATTCCGGCGGGTAAATATTAATGGAATATATGTTAACTCGTTTAGAGTGGTTGGTTGGTCCTGATAAAATCCAAACATTAAAGGATACATCTATTGCGCTCTTTGGTGTTGGTGGTGTCGGCGGTGGTGCCCTTGAGGCGCTAGTACGTGCTGGTGTAGGGCGCATCGTTATTATTGATGGTGATTCCATTGCACCTAGCAATTTAAATCGTCAAATGATTACGACACACGATACCATTGGAGAACGTAAGGTGGAGGTCGCAAAGGCGCGAGCTCTTTCCATCAATCCTGATGTAGTGATAGAAACTCACGATATTATGTATACTGAGGAGAAATATCCTGGATTTATTCAAAGCTTGAACGTTGATTATGTGATCGATGCCATTGATATGGTAACGGCAAAACTCAATATTATCGAGGTTTGTCAACGTGAAAGCATCCCTGTTATTTCCTGTATGGGCGGCGGTAATCGCTTTTACCCAGAGAAACTTATGATTGCAGATATCAATAAGTCTCATACATGCCCGTTGGCACGCGTTATGCGCCGGGAACTCAAGAAACGGGGTATAAAAAAACAATTAGTTTTATTTTCTACAGAAAAACCGACAAAACCACAGTTCCGCGGCGAAGCAACGAGCCCGGGAACATGTAGTTTTGTGCCACCAGTGGCAGGTTTTATATTAGCAGCACATGTGTTGCGTACAATTTTGGAGGTACCTGAACAATGAAACAAGCAAAAATCCATATGGCAAAAGGTGGAGACATTGTAATTGAATTATTTGATAAAGAAGCACCTGGCACAGTACAAAACTTTATCGACCTTATTAATAAAGGTTTCTATAATGGATTGACATTCCATCGTGTAATTCCTGGCTTCGTAGCGCAAGGTGGTTGCCCTAATGGCAATGGTACAGGCGGTCCTGGTTACACAATTAAAGACGAATTGATTGGCAATCCTCATAAACACGAACGCGGTGCGTTGTCTATGGCTCACCGTGGTCCTAATACTGGCGGTAGCCAATTCTTTATCGTATACGAACCACAACCTCATTTAGATGGTGTACATACTGTGTTTGGTAAAGTAATCGAAGGCATGGATGTAGTTGATGGTATCCATCAAGGCGATATCATGGAAACAGTGGAAGTAATCGAAGGTTAATCTCATGAATGATGTATCTGTTAAACATCCGGAGTGGCTTGATATCGATGTAAATGGGACTATATCACACGGCTATGATCAAGAATGGTTTGATGATGAATGGCAACGTTTGTCTGGTTGTGGCCCTACATCGGCTACACAGGTATTGAGTTATTCTGAATTTCGAGATGGTCTATTAGATGTGTCTACTACGGCGAATCATACATTAGCATTAGAACGTATGAATGTCGTGTGGAACTATGTAAAACCAAGATTTGGTGGTGGCGTTTATAAAACGCAATGGATGGAACGCGGCCTTAGTCGTTTGTTTGATGATAAGAATTTGCCTTATGAGGTACACATGCTTAATGTGTCGCCCTTTTCTGCATCCCGCGTAGAAGTAGAGGCGGCGGCGCAGTTTATTCACGATGCATTATCACAGGATGTTCCTGTAGCGTTCTTAAATCGTCATAAAGGTAAAGAACCTGCGCTCTATACATGGCATTGGGTGCCTATTTATAAGATGTTCATGGATGGTGATGATATTCGTTGCGGTATTTTTGATGAAGGGGAAATCCGTGATTTCTCACTAGTTCATTGGTTGCAAGATACCATTCTTGGCGGTGGATTCTGTTATATAACTAAGAAATAATATTAGTATTATGAGAGCGATGGTGAAAGCTATCGCTCTACCTATATAGGAGGTTATTATGAGTCAATGGATTACAGAAGAGCAAACGCCTCATTTACGTCTCAGTGCTGAAGCAGAAGAGGTACTTTATTCTGGTGAATCTGAATTTCAAAAAATTGAAGTATTTAAGTCTAAAGAATATGGCATGATGCTTGCATTAGATGGTGTATTCCAAACGTCTGAACGGGAGGAGTTTATCTACCATGAAATGATTGCTCATGTACCATTGTTTTTGCATCCAAATCCAGAACGGGTATTGATTATCGGTGGCGGTGATGGCGGTGTAGCTAGAGAATGCGTACGCCATGATTGCGTTAAAGAAGTTACTATGGTTGAGATTGATGGTAAAGTTGTAGAATTGGCAAAGCAATACCTACCTACTATCTCTAAGGCTATGATTGAAAACAATCCTAAGTTAACAGTAAAAATTGGTGACGGTATTGGCTTTATGGCAGAGGCTGAAGATTACTATGACGTTATTATTGTAGATTGCTCTGATCCAATTGGTCCTGGTGAAGGATTATTTACGGAAGAGTTTTATAAGAATACGTTGAAAGCTCTAAAAGCAGATGGTCTATTTGTACAACAAACCGAATCTCCTATGCTTCATCAACCGCTCGTTGAGAAGGTGTTTGGTTATGTAAACAATCATTTTCCAATCGCTCGTTTGTACACCGCATACATTCCAATCTATCCGGCCGGGATGCATTGCTTTACGGTTGGATCTAAAAAATACGACCCATTAACATGGGAACCAAATCGTGAACAAAACTTTGAAACTAAGTACTATAACAAGGATATTCAAAAGGCTGCGTTTGCGTTACCAAATTTTGTAAAAAACTATTTGCCAAATAAATAATTTATATGTATAATAGGGAAGCACCATTCGTTAAGATACATTTTAACGGTGGTACTTCCTTTTTATTAGGATGTGAAAGAGTTTTATATTAGAAGTATATAGCTTGTTAATTTCAAAACTGAAAGTTCAATGAAATTAGAAAAAGTTATTGACACAAACTTCTAAAACAGATATAATTCTCTTTGTTACGAAGACAGTGTCTTCGATACCTACAAGGTGGTGGGTATGGTGAAGCGGTTAACACGGCGGATTGTGGCTCCGTTACGCGTGGGTTCGATCCCCACTACTCACCCCATAACCTACACATCGTAATCATTGTAGGGGTGTCGCCAAGTGGTAAGGCAACGGACTTTGACTCCGTTATGCGCTGGTTCGATCCCAGCCACCCCTGCCAACATGGTTCATTAGCTCAGTTGGTAGAGCACCTGACTTTTAATCAGGGTGTCCCGCGTTCGAGTCGCGGATGAGCCACCAAATAAAACTCACAAACGAAAGTTTGTGAGTTTTCTATCTCTAATTTTAGAGAATTTGGTTATGATGGTAAGTATATTGTGGAAACACAAGTGGTCAAAATGAAACAAAACTTCTTAAAAAAGTGGTTGACGTTTTATGAGATGACTGATATACTTTAAAAAGTCGTTAGAACGTTAAAACTTCTAATGTACAGATCTTTGAAAACTGAACAATGATAGGTAATCAATCATATGATTGAACAT
>ERZ506942.51-NODE-51-length-70385-cov-8.79876_pt1 | contig 70385 bp, 80 predicted proteins | sample MGYA00512900_ERZ506942 | MGnify/ENA metagenome assembly ERZ506942
CCAGTGACCGTCCGATTAACAGTCGGATGCTCTGCCAACTGAGCTACGCAGGAATGTGCGTCATGTTCCGGAATTGCTTCCGTGCACAAGTCATACATAATACACACATTCATCATCTATGCAAATCATGCGCGTGTCCGACGTGTCGTGATGTGTTTCCGACCGTGAATGCATCGGGTTGCAAAGTGTCATCGGTCTCGTCGAGCTATCGTAGGAGGGTGGTTTATCCGCTGGCAAAACATAGCGTCCATTCAGAAAGCGGAGGGTACCATGAACGCGTCAACAGGCAAATGACAAGCAAATGGAAGGAGTCCATTATGTGCACTGGCGTCCGTTTCTCCGATGCGGAAGGAAACATGTATTTCGGCCGTAATCTCGACTGGAGCTTCTCCTACGGAGAGACCATTCTGGTCACCCCGCGTGCCTACAAGTATGACTATGTGTTCGGAGCCGAGGCTAAGGCCGAACCGAATGCGGTGATTGGCGTCGGCGTGGTCATGGCCGACAAGCCGATGTATTTCGACTGCGCCAACGAGAACGGACTGGCCATCGCGGGGCTTAACTTCCCCGGCTACGCCTCCTTCGCCCATGAGCCGATCGACGGCACCATCAACGTAGCCACCTTCGAATTCCCGTTGTGGGTGGCCCGTAACTTCAATACCGTGGATGAGGTCGAGGAAGCCCTGAAGAACGTGACCCTCGTCTCCCAGATCGTGCCCGGCCAGCAGGAATCCCTGCTGCACTGGTTCATCGGCGATGGCACCCGTAGCATCGTCATCGAGCAGATGGCCGACGGCATGCACATCCACCACGACAACGTGGATGTGCTCACCAACCAGCCGACCTTCGATTTCCATATGGAGAACCTGCGCAACTACATGTGCGCCGGCAACGAGATGGCCGAACCGACCACCTGGGGCAAGGCCGAGCTGACCGCATGGGGCGCTGGCGTGAGCATGCACGGCATCCCAGGCGATGTGAGCTCCCCGTCCCGCTTCGTTCGCGTGGCCTACACCAACACCCACTACCCACAGCAGGCCGACGAACAGTCCAACGTATCGCGTCTGTTCCATACTCTCGGTTCCGTGCAGATGGTCGACGGCTGCGCCAAGATGGCCAACGGCAAGTTCGAACGCACGCTGTTCACCAGCGGCTACTCCGCCAAGACCAAGACCTACTACATGAACACCTATGATGATCCGGCCATCCGCTCCTATGCCATGGCTGACTTCGATATGGACTCCTCGGAGCTGATCACTGCCGAGTAATTCTTCCACTTTACGGATTCTCGGATAATGAGGCGCCAAGACGCCCCCTATACTGCGGATATGGCTTGAAGGGCCGGGTAAGATCGTTGAAATCCCAATGTTCTTACCCGGCCCTTTTCATGTATGCACCGCTTGGATACGGCAGAATCCCGTTATCCATCCAGATATGGAAGCAAAAGGCCGATGACGGGCAACACACCGAGTGGACTTCGAGTGCTTTAAGTTCGTACAGTGCGAGATATGAGCACTGCAACAACCAGATGGCATACGATTCGCGAGGCATCCATGCTTTCGGGACTTCCCGAATCGACGTTGCGTTACTATGAGCAGATCGGCATCATCGACCCGATCGCACGCGATCCGAGCTCCGGACATCGCGCCTATTCCGATGACGACATTCAGTCGTTGGTCACCATCTCCTGCCTTGCGGCGACTGGCATGCCGTTGGAATCCATGCGAGAATACCTGAGAAACCGTTTCGACGGTGCGGAAGGCGCCCGCAAACAGATGGAACTGCTCGACGCGCAGTCCATCAGGCTCGCCGCCAAGGCAGAGGCGTTGCGTATGCAGCAATCCTACGTAGCGTTCAAAACGCTTTACTGGCGGGCCATCGCCGAAGGCCACGAAGATGAGGCCGAGCGGTTGCTCGAAGAAAACAAAGACATCATCGATACCGTCAAACGGCAACAACACGCCAAAGTCGGTTCGTGACGGAACACATATGGACCAACCACACAACAACAAAGGAGCATTCATATGAAGGCAGCAATCTATAAGGGCATCAAGCAAATGGCATGCGAGGAACGCCCGAAACCGACAATCATCGACGACGGTGACGCAATCATCCGCGTAGTTCGCGCCTGCGTATGCGGATCCGACCTGTGGTTCTACCGTGATGGACGTGAGGCCGACACGCAGACCGGTCATGAGGCCATCGGCGTCGTCGAATCCGTCGGCGACGATGTCACCATCGCCAAGCCGGGCGATTTCGTAATCGTGCCGTTCCCGTACAGTTGCGGCAAGTGCCCGGTATGCAAGGCCGGCTTTGAATCCAGCTGCCCGCACGGCGGCTACTTCGGCAGCGGCGATGGCATGGGATGCCAGGCCGAATACCTGCGCGTGCCGGAAGCCGACGGCACTCTCGTGGTCGTGCCGGCAGATGCCGAGGACCTCTCCGACGAGATGCTCGCATCGCTGCTGACCCTATCCGACGTGATGTCGACCGGTTACCATGCGGCAGCCTCGGCCGAAGTCAAGCCGGGCGACACCGCGGTCGTGTTCGGCGATGGTGCGGTCGGCCTGTGCGCGGTACTTTCCGCCAAGTTGATGGGAGCCTCCCGCATCATCTCCATGAGCCGCCATGCCGATCGTCAGGGAATCGCCCGCAAGTTCGGCGCCACTGATTTCGTTGAGGAACGCGGCGACGAAGCCGTGGCCAAGGTACTGGAAATGACCGACGGTTACGGTGCGGACGCCGTGCTCGAATGCGTGGGTTCCGCCTTGTCGAACGACACCGCCATGAAGGTGGCCCGCGCCGGCGCGGTCGTCGGCCGTGTCGGTCTGCCGCATGACGTCGAAGTCGACATTCCAGGCCTCTTCTATCGCAACGTCGGCCTGCGCGGAGGTCCTGCGCCGGTGCGCACCTACGACATGCAGCGATTGCTTAAGGAAGTGCTTGACGGCACCATCAACCCGGGCATCGTCTACACCAGCGAATACACGCTCGACGACATCCAGGAGGCATACGCCGCCATGGACGAGCGGCGTACCGTCAAGTCGCTGCTGCGTATCAGCGAAGTCTGATCGTTCGTCGCTCCCGTTGACATTCGGACGGTATGGTGTACACGGATGAAAACACTACGAAAGGTAGATATGTTTGAAGAACTGCACAGGAAGATGAACTCCTTTTGGAATAATGACCGGACACTGTCCGAGACGGATCCGGAATTCATCAAGCTGTTCTCCGATTTTGCCTATGACGAGGTGGTGAACGAACCAGGAGCCAATCATCCCGAACTGGATGACAAAACGCGCTCCTTGGCGATTCTTGCCGTGTTGGTCGGATGCCAGGGCGTTGAGGCATTCGAGATGATGCTACCGGTTGCCTATGAGGCCGGATTGACGTCCGTGGCCATCAAGGAGATGGTGTATCAGGCCACCGCATACTGCGGATTCGGCAAGACCTTACCGTTCCTGAAGAAGCTCAACGACTTCCTTGGCGCCGCCAATGTGCATCTGCCGCTCAAAGCGCAAGGCACCACTACGCCGGAAACTCGTGCCGAGGCGGGCGAGGCCAAACAGATCGAGATTTTCGGTGAAGGCATGCGCGGCTTCGCGCAATCCGGCCCGGAAGAGACCCGGCACATCAACAAGTGGCTGGCCGACAATTGTTTCGGCGACTACTATACGCGAGACGGCCTCAACACCCGCGAACGCGAGATGATCACGCTGTGTTTCCTTGCCGCACAGGGTGGTTGCGAGCCGCAACTGACCTCGCACGCCAGAGCGAACATGGCCGTCGGAAACGAGAAGGCGTTCCTGATTGCCGTGGTTTCCCAGTGCATGCCATACATCGGCTACCCGCGTACGTTGAACGCGATTCGTTGCATCAACGATGCTGCGCAGGGCTGAGCCGAACGGGAGCGCATCGAAAGGAGGGCCATCCGTGTAATGACGGATGACCCTCCTTTGTGTCATGAGCGGAATCAGTCGCCCCAAACATCCTTGGCCACGGACTGCACGAGCGCGATCTTGGCCCACTGCTGGTCTTCGGTAAGCTTGTTGCCTTCCTCAGTGGAGGCGAAACCGCACTGGGTGGACAGGCACAAGCGGTCCAGCGGAACGTACTGGGACGCTTCCCGGATGCGCGCTTTGATGGTTTCCGGATCTTCGAGGTCCGGTTTCTTTGAGGTGATCAGACCGAGCACGACCTTCTTGTCGCCGGAAACCTCGGCGAGCGGCGCGAAATCGCCGGAACGGTCATCGTCGAACTCAAGATAGTAGGCGTCCACATGCTCCTCGCCGAACAGTTTGGCGGAGACTGGGGCATAACCGCCCGAAGAGAGCCAAGTGGAGTGGAAGTTGCCACGGCACACATGGGTGGTGATGACCAAGTCATCCGGCTGGTCGGCGATTACGGCGTTGATGACGTCGAGATTCTCCTGCTGCAGACGCAGGGCATCCTCGTCACTCCAGCCAAGACGTTCACGCACGCTCCTATCGCATAGGCGGGTCCACGTGCAGTCGTCGAACTGTACATTGCGGCAACCGGCGGCATACAGGTCGGCGATGACCCGACGGTAGGCGGCGACGATATCATCGGTCAGTTCGTCATCGTTCCCGTAGAACTCGTCGTACGGATAGGCAGAGGCGTTGCCGGTGAGCACGAAACGGGTCTGCGCGGGGGAGGGCATGGTCTGACGGGCCACGGTGTTTTCGTCCTCGAACTGTTTGACGAACTTGAAATGCTCGACGAACGGATGGTTTTCGCCGGAGATCTTGCCGGTCACGGTGGCGGTGTCGGCCGGGGTCACCTCGTCATGGAAGGCGACACGGTGCGCGGCCGCCGCATGATCCACGCCGTTGAAGCCCCACATGAAGTCGAAATGCCACCAGCCACGGCGAAATTCACCGTCGGTGATTACATGCAGGCCGGCGGCTTTCTGCTTGGCCACCAGCTCGGTGATGAGCTTGTCTTCCACGGCCTTGAGTTCGGCTGCACTGATTGTGCCGGCGGCGAAGTCCATACGGGCGACCTTGAGTTCGGACGGGCGCAAGTAGGAACCGACCACATCGGCATGGAACGGTGCGTTATGGGAATACGCCATTGGATGCTCCTTCGAGTGTCACTATCAAATACCTACAGAACAATACCCAACACCCCCGAAGCAGACGGTCGTGCCGTCAAACATATGAGATGACGGCGATTCCCGTTGGCCGTAATAAGGACGGTCATCCTTGATTGATGTGTTGATTTTTGGTCATCGCTGTTCCTGAGTGCGACTACGGTACGATACAGGACATCGAAACGAGAGGGAGCCCATCATGAACGTTCTGGCATTGGCGGAGGCTTGGTGGGCGCAACACAGCATCCATCTTGATCAGGAACCGGGCGGAGATCGTTTCGGCACCATCATCATCGAAGGGGATACGCGGGCGGCACCATTGCGCATGGTGGCCATAGGCGATTCGATGATCGCCGGTTGCGGCGTCGATGATCAGGCGCATGGATTCACTCCGGATCTGGCAGCTGTTTTCTCCCGCGTGCTGAATCGTTCCATCGCATGGGAATCTTATGGCAAACTCGGCGCCACCGTTCGCCGTGTACGCTATCGTTTGTTGCCGGAGGTCGAAGGCAGGGCCGATCTTCTGGTGCTGTGCGCCGGCTCCAACGATTTGATGGCACGACGTAGTCTGGAGGAATGGCGGACCGATTTGGCCGCGGCCATCGATGAGGCGAAGAGGCTCAGTGACAATATCGTCGTGTTCAGTGCAGGACAGCTTTACCGCAGTCCCTCTTTAGGTAAGGCATTGCGTCAGGTCATCAAGCGTATGACCGACGAACAGACCGCCGCCAGCAAAGCCATCTGCGAACAGAAGCAGGTGCTGTTCCTCGACATGACCCATGAAGACGTGCATGCCGATCAGGAGCGTTTCTACGCACATGATAATTTCCATCCAAGCGACTACGGCTACTCCTACATGGCCGAATGCACCGCAACGATGGCAGGGGACTGGCTGAAAGCCCGTCTCGGTTGATATTCGAAGGAAATGCGACGGCATGACCGGTACTCATGATTGAATGGGACTGACAACCAACCGCATCATAAGGAATGGAAAGGCAATGAGCGAGTCGCACGACCCCGCAAATGACGGTATCGACATGGGCAGGCCGGGGGAGGTGCGGGAAACCGAGCATCAGGGTGCGGCCGTCAAGGCGGCATTGGGTGCGAACATCGGCGTCGCCATTGCGAAACTCTGCGCGGCGTTCTTCACCGGATCGTCCGCCATGCTGTCCGAATCCGTGCATTCCATCGCCGACTGTTCCAATGAAATCGTGCTGATGGCCGGTGGCCGGTTCTCCCGGCGCCAAACCGATGGTGACCATCCGTTTGGCTTGTATCGTGCCAAATATCTGGCATCGTTCGTCGTGGCCACGTTGCTGTTTTTCGTCGGCGGATTCTTCTCGACGTCCGAAGCGGTCAAGAAGCTCATCGCCATCGTTGAGCACCCGGCATTGCGTGATGTGAACCGGATGGAATTGCTCGTCGCGTTCGTCGTGGTGGTAATCAGTGCGGTTCTCGAAGGCTACGGCCTGCACCAGAGTGTCAAGGAGGCCAATGAGCGCATGGACCGCACGGACACCCCGCGTATGGGAATGTTTCGGTTCTGGCGCCACACCAAATCCGCTGAGCTTGCTTCGGTGATTATGGAGGATACGCTCGCCCTGATCGGCCTGGGCTTCGCAGGCGGCGGCATCGGACTTGCGATGCTGCTTGACAATGAGATGTTCGATGCGTTGGGCGGTCTGATGGTCGGCCTTGTGCTGATCGCAGGCTCGCTGCTGCTGGCGTTCAAATCGGGTTCGTTGCTGATCGGCGAGGCGGTGGAACCGGATACACGTATGAAAATCGTCAACGCGGTCACCACTACGCCGGGTGTGGAGCGGCTATTGAACATGCAGACCGTGCACATGTCGGAAGACGACATCCTACTGTGCGTCAAGGTGCAGACCAGCAAGCTCGATCGCGACTACGACGTCGAAACCGTCGATAAGATCGAGCAGGCCGTACGTAACGCCCTACCGTGGTACAACTTCGAAATCTACGTGGAACCCGACATCTACAGCGCCAGGCACGTGCAGGCGTAACCTGCCGGCTGGCCGGTGGAAGAAAAGCCCCGCTACTCTTCAGCGACCAGTTCCAGATACGAATCGTTCCACAAATCTTCGTCGCCATCGGGCATCAATAGCACGCGTTCCGGGTTAAGCGCCTGTACCGCACCCTCATCGTGCGTGACCAGCACGATCGCGCCCTCATACTTGGCGATGGCCTTGAGGATCTCTTCACGGGATGCCGGATCGAGATTGTTGGTCGGTTCGTCAAGCAGCAGCACGTTTGCGCGCGAAGTCACCAACGTCGCCAAAGCCAATCGGGTCTTTTCGCCGCCCGACAGCACGCGGGCCGGCTTCAACGCATCATCACCCGAAAACAGGAACGAACCCAGAATGGAACGGGCCTGTGTGTCATTCAGCTCCGGCGCGACATGAATCAGATTCTCCAACACAGTGGCATCAAGATCCAGCGTGTCATGTTCCTGCGCAAAATAGCCGATCTTGCAGCCATGACCGTATTCCACGGAACCGGTGTCCGGATCCTCCAAATGGGCCAGCAGACGCAGGGTGGTGGTCTTGCCGGCACCGTTGTACCCTAGAATCACTACGCGTGAACCCTTGTCAATCGCCAGATTCACGCCGGCGAATACGATGTTCGAACCGTACGCCTTGGAGATATCCTTCGCCATGATCGGCGTACGGCCGCAGGCCGCCGGCTCCGGGAACCGGATATCGGCCACCTTCTCCTTCTTCTGCGCCTCGGACGTGTTCTCCAGCAGTTTTTCGGCGCGGCGCATCATGTTCTGCGCTGCCACGGCCTTGGTGGCCTTCGCATGCAGGCGGATGCCCTGCTGCATCAGGCGTTCGGCCTTCTTTTCGGCGACTTCGCGTTCGCGGCGGCGACGCTCCTCATCGACCACGCGCTGGTGCAGGTATGCCTTCCAGCCAAAGGAATACATGTCGATTTGGCCGAGTTGCGCGTCCAGATGCCACACCTTGTTCACCACTTCGTCAAGCAACTCGGTGGAGTGGGAGATGACCAGGAACCCGCCCTCGTATTTCTTCAGGTAGCCACGCAGCCATTCGATGGAATCGGCGTCCAAATGGTTGGTCGGCTCGTCGAGGATCAACGTATCCGCGTCGGAGAACAGGATACGCGCCAACTCGATGCGGCGGCGCTGACCGCCGGACAACGTGCCCAGCTGTTGGCCCATCACATCCTGTGGCAGGCCAAGGCTCGCCGCCATCGCGGTCGCCTCGGACTGCGCCGCATAGCCGCCGGCCTTCTCAAAATCCTGCATGGCCTTGTCATAACGATTCATGGCCTTGGTCATGACGTCCGGATCCGGATCGGTCATGTCCCTTTCGGCCTTGCGGATGCGCCTGATGATGGTGGCGATGTCGCGCGCGCTCATCATGCGGTCGAGTGCGGTCTGTTCCGGATCCGCGGCATGCGTGTCCTGCGGCAGATAGCCGAGCTTGCCGGAAACGCGCACCTTGCCGGCAGTGGGCAGCATATCACCGGTGATCACGCGGGTCAACGTGGTTTTGCCGGCGCCGTTGCGTCCGACCAGACCGATCTTGTCGCCTTTGGCGACATGGAAGTTAGTGGGATGCAGCAGCGTGCGTGCGCCGATCTGAATCTCAAGCTCCTGCGCTTCAATCGCCATGCCGTAACACCTCTAGTCTTTCATGTTTCTTCAAATGCCAATCGAACATCATAGCGAACACCCGCAACCGTTTCCGGCCGTCTCACGGTTCATTTCCAAACAGATGACGAAACAACGATTCGCGACGATCGATGAAGGTCTTGGTGATTCGATAGCTGTCCGTATCCTCATAATCGCAGGGATGGACGCCGGTTTCGTCGAATGACAGGATTTCCGCATCCGGCAGGCCGAGCAGGATCGGTGAATGGGTGGCAATGATGAATTGCGATCCGCCGTTCGCCATACGGTGCATGTGCTCCAGCAGAGTCAACTGTCGTTGCGGCGAAAGTGCGGATTCGGGTTCATCCATAAGATAGAGGCCCCTTCCCGTGCGGGACAGGAGAATCTCCAGAAAACCTTCGCCGTGCGACATCTCGTGCAAACGGGACATGTTGTCGTAGCCGCGACCGTACTCACGGGCCTGCGTCGCCAACGTGAAGAAGCTTTCCGCACGCAGGAAAAAGCTGGATGGGCCGATCGCACGTTGCCGGTATACCGTCATCGCTTCGGCGAGGTCTGACGTGTCGTCGTACGTGCTGAACCGGTAGTTGCGCGTGCCTCCTTCCGCATTGAAGCCGCAGACGACGGCGATGGCCTCCAGCAGAGTCGATTTGCCGCTACCGTTCTCGCCGACCAGAAAGGTGACGTTCTTACGGAATCCAAGTTCGTCAAGCGAACGCAACGAGGGGATTCGACTGGCGTATGAATCGGCCAGCATACTCCAATCGATGCGTAGTCCCGACACAATCAGATCGTCCATGCTCCCTACGAAACCACACTTCCACATCCGACGGAACCAACTTACAGACCCGGTAGCGTGACTCGATGCACGCAACGACTCCACCAGCTTCGTATGTCCCTATAGCTCTCCTGCATAACGCATACGCCATTTCAAATTATATGGCGGTCCGCAGGGAAAGATGCCGTATCGCGTTGCCGCGGCGGATGAAACGAATCAGCCACTCGCGTGAGCGATTCGCTACAGTGGAAACGAAACCGTTCAGGAAGGAAGAGTCATGGCAAAGGCTTTGATCGTGGTGGATGTGCAGCCGACGTTCTGCGAAGGAGGCGAACTTGGCGTGCAGGGAGGCAATGCGGTCGCCGAACGTATCGCGGATTATGTGAACGCACACCGGAGCGAGTACGCATATATCGCGACCACGCAGGACTGGCATATCGAACCGGGGACCCACTGGTCCGAGCATCCTGACTTCGTGGATACCTGGCCGGTGCATGGCAAGGCCGGAACCGCCAATGCCGAACTGCATCCCGCCATCGCCGCATTGAACATCGAGCATCATTTCAAGAAAGGCCAGTATTCGCCATCATATTCCGGCTTCGAAGGCTTCGAGGACAACACCGACCGCATCCCCACCCGCGAGGAAGTCTCCACCGCCATGGCCGCGGGCAAGACACTTGCCAACGGATTGAAGACCGCAGGCATCACACGGGTCGATGTAGTCGGCCTAGCCGAATCACACTGCGTCAAAGAGACCGCTCTCGACGCAAAAAAGCTGGGGTTCGAAGTGCATGTCATCGAAAACCTGACCGAACCGGTCAGTGAGGAACTCGGTATCGCAGCCCGTCGGCAAATGAGCGAAGCCAACATCATCCTCGACTGATCGATCCCAATCAGCAGATATCAATCCGACTTCCAAATACTAGGAGGGACGACCAATGAAAATCGAACGAAAAATGCCCACACCCGAGCAATTCGAGGCGATATACCGTTCTGTGGAATGGATGCACCTGGATTGGAACAGATCAGGGTTGCATTGAATCACTCATTGCAAGGATTCATGATTTTTGATGATGGCAAGCCCATCGGTATGGCCAGACTCCTCGGTGATTACGCCATGGCATATCTCATCAAAGATGTGGCAGGGCTTCTCGAGTATCAACATAGGGGAGCTGGCACCCTACTTATGCTATGATGGGATACGTCAAATGTTTTAAATCCTCCCATATGCCAAGAGGGTTTTCGGGAAAGAGAAACGGAACATTGCGTATCTAACGAGCGACGGATACCGTCGGCAGAACCGTGCGCGTTGAAGCGCACTGCCGCGTAGCTTGCTCGTATGCACATTTCACGGTTCCGTATTCGTTCGCTTTTTCACAATGAAGACCCGCAGTGCGCCTGTATGAGAAAGAAGCCCATACATGGCCCGGACAACAATGCTCACGCTTACCGATATCTCTTACACCTACCCGTCCACGCCCGAACCACTGTTCGAACACGTGTCCGCATCTTTCCAACAAGGATGGACCGCTGTGCTCGGCGACAATGGCCTCGGCAAAACGACTCTACTGAACATCGCCATCGGAATGTTGCCCGCTGACACCGGCAGCATCAGCCCGGACCCGCATAGACTCACTATCGCCACCTGTCCACAAGACAACATGGCGAGGCCTAAGAACCTCGACGACTTCGCCACGGACTGGTCACCCGAAACCATGCGTGTACGCAACGCGTTACGCATCGGCGATGACTGGCCCTACCGTTATGAAACGCTTTCCGGAGGTGAAACGAAACGATTGCAGGTCGCTTGCGCAATCACAGCGCGTCCCGATGTGCTCGTGCTTGACGAACCCACCAACCACGTTGATAGTGAAATACGGAAAGCCATAGTCGAAGCCATGCGCCAATACCAGGGCATAGGCATCGTAATCTCCCACGATGTCGCACTGGTTGACGCTACATGTGCACGATGCGTCATATTCGAACGACAGCACATCAGTGGGCGTAACATCACCGTCATCAGCACATATGATGGCGGATATACACAAGCACAAGAGCAGATGACTCCAAGGTGGCTCTGGCAAGATGTCTTGCCGACTATCCGGGAGCGTTGCTGGTGGTCAGCCATGACGAGTGGTTCCTCGACCAAGTAGTCGGATAGGCCAGGCGACGACCATGTCATCGAAGGCGGGTTTGCGCTCCGCGTGATCAGGACGCGTAAGCCCGCCTTTTCATCAATGCCAGGCCTCAAAACCAAATCATGCCTTTAATAGCGTGGCTCCCACTGAATATCGTGCACCGCAGCCGCCATGTCGGTCTGGTCGGTGCGCGACAGGCCCCGTTCCTGAGCCTTACGGGCAACGGCCTCGGCGATCCTGGTGGAAACCCGCCTGACATCCCTGAACGGAGGCAATACCGGAGCTCCCGGCTGGGTCGCATCGACCATGCCACCCAAGGAATGCGCCGCGGCGGAAATCATCTCATCCGTCAGCAAGCTCGCTTCGGAAGCCAACATGCCCAACCCAAGGCCCGGATAGATCAGCGCATTGTTCGCCTGCCCGATAACATGCTCAACACCCTCATAAGTCACACTGCCGGCCGGAATGCCCGTGGCCACCAACGCCTTGCCCTCCGACCAGACAATCAGATTCTGCGCGGTCGCCTCGGCAAGTTCAGTCGGATTGCTCAGCGGGAAGATGATCGGGCGCTCGCAGGTCTCGCACATCAACCTGACGATGTTCTCGGTGAAAGCGCCCGGCTGCGTGGACGTGCCCACCAGAATGGTCGGTCGTATCGTACGGACGATTTCTTCCAGATCGGTCAGTTGGTCTGCATTCTTGAAGTCGGAGCGCTTCCTGGCAAACGGCCTCTGTTGCGGTGTGAGGTCATCCATGTCGTCGAACAGCAGGCCCTGCCGGTCGACCATATAGAAATGGTTCAGTGCTTCCTCACGCGACAGGCCTTCGCCCATCATCTCGTCCATGACTCGTTCGGCGATGCCCGCACCTGCCGTACCGGCGCCATAGCACAGGTACGTCTGGTCGGTCAGCTTGTCTCCGGAGATGTTCAACGCACCGAGAATGCCGGCCAGGGTCACGATGCCGGTGCCTTGGATGTCATCGTTGAATGTGGCGATGACATTCTTGTACTTGTTCAGGATGGTTGCGGCGTTTTCTCGGCCGAAATCCTCCCAATGCAGGTACAGCCGCGGGAAGAGCCGTTCGGCGGTCCGTACGAACCGGTCGATGAACGCGTAGTACCGTTCGCCCCTGATGCGTTCGTGCCGTGTTCCCAGATACAGCGGGTCGTCGAGCAGTTGCCGGCGGTTGGTGCCGGCGTCGATGACGATGGGCAGCACTGAAGCGGGGTCAATGCCCGCCGCAGCGGTGTACACCATCAGCTTGCCTACGGAGATATCAACGCCGTTCGTTCCCCAGTCTCCGATGCCGAGGATGCCTTCCGCATCGGTGACCACGATCAATCGAATATGCCGATCGCCCGCCGCATTCCTCAACGTCGCCTCGATATTCTCGGGATGCTCCACATCAAGGTATGCCGCGTACTGCGATTGCACGTACAGATGACTGTAGTTCTTGATGGTCTCGGCGATTTCGGGATCGTAGACGATGGGATTGAACTCGTCGAGGTGATGGGCGAACAGATAATAGAACAAGGTGCGGTTCGTATTGAAGATTTCCATAAGGAACAAACGTTTCTCCAGATTCGTCCCTTTCGACTGAAATTGGAGATACGTTTGCTGCTCCTGCTCCTCAATCGTCTGCACGTAAGGTGGAAGTACGCCTACAAGACCCATTTTTTCGCGCTCTTCAAGCGTAAAGGCGGTGCCCTTGTTCATGAATGGGTCATTTAGTATATTCTGAGCCGTTGCCATTAACAACCTCCTACAATACCTGCCGTCCGTCAGATGGTATCCTTCCGTAATCAGGAGGATTGGCGGAACGGCGAACTGTGAATCGAACTATATCAAGGTTGTCTGTGCCATATCAGGGTTGTTTGGCGCAATAATCTGACAGCCTAACCGTCATGGCCGAGCCGCCGGGGTCGTTCCTACGAACGTGCCGGATGCGGCGTATACGTCTATTCCCTGTGGGAGTTCCTCTTCAAGGTTCGAAGATACGACTTCCGTTCAGCGGTGATGCGGCGTGACTCACAAGCTTTTTGAATGCTTTTGTTGTGGGTCCAGTCATCCAGACGCAGTTCGCCCGGAGCGTCCGGGAAGAGCATGACTATGGTCGCATCCCATTGTTTGACCAAAGCCGTTGCCACATACCATGCACGGACCATGTTGACGTAATAATCGTCGGATCGGATACCGGCGACGAGCTCCAACTGTTCCGGATCGAAACGTGGGTCGTCAAGGAAGTCCTTCATCAGAAGGTCAACCGCATAACGGATCGTGTACGTGTCGCCGCTGCCCGTCCAAGCATTGATTTTGCGGAGAACGGCATGTGAATCAGCCTTTGAGGAGTGGAACGCCCTGACGTTAAGTGCGTCGCAAACCGCCCAATTGTCCACATGGGGAAGGAACCGGTCAAGCATCCTGAATGCCTCATCGGCGGAATGCACAGTAAGGTTAAGTAGCATCGCGTGAAGCATGTTTTCCTCGAACAAGGTGTGGGGGAGTGCTTCGAGGAAATCCTCAACGACATGGGTGCCGCCATCCATGTCCGATCGCAGCAGTTCCTTGGCATAGCTACGCAACTGGGGAACACGGATGCCGAGCATCGTCTCCGGAGACACGTTTGGGATCAACGTGGCATTGAAGGCCTTGTAGGAGGTATCGGCCAATGCGTGCAGATGGCCGGCTATCACTTCATGTCCCACGATTGCCACCTCGTCTCTGCCGATCCGTCGCATGCCTTATATGAGCTGAAGACCAATTATTCTCCGTGGCATTGATTAACCGCGGCGGTACGGGGCGCCGAAGATGGTTCAACGGTTGCGGTCCGTGACCAGGGCGAGCGAACGGATGCGGGCGGGGAACCTAAACCGACGATTGATGCAGTTGATGATGGGTCCTACGCATAATGCGGAAACGATGGTTCCCACGCCGACGCCGCAAAGACCTCCGAAGAACACGAAGGAAAGGACGGTGGCGATGGCGATCAGCGTTACGTCGAAGATGATTTTCGTGGTGCCTAGCTTCATTTTGATAACGGTGGACAGTGCATGGACAACACCTTCGCCGGGTACCATGAGCACATTGGGGGAAACTTCGACCACGATGCCGAACGCCAGGATAATGCAGCCGATCGCCACACATAGCAGTCGCTCCCACAGGGCGGTCGGATTAAGGAAACCCAGCAGGTTCATACTGACGTCAATCATGAGGCTGAACACCAGGTTGACCGCCACCTGCAACAGTTGAACAGGGCGGAAATTATGCCTTAGCAAGGCGACCTGCATGATGATGAACAGCAGATTGAAGATGAACGTGGCCGTGCCGAAACTCAACGGGTACTTCAGGCTGAACACGTATGGCACACTGGAGATCTGCGAGGTTCCCATATTGCCTTTGGTGATGAAGGCGATGGCGAAGGAGTTGATCACCACTCCCAAAACGAAATACAGGTAACGACGCGGCAGATGGTTCATATGATTCTTTCTCTCTCAGTCCTTCGGATGCGTGTGGCGGCGAGACCTTGCCCTGCGTGCGTGCCGGGCCGATGTGCGGCCGAAACCGAACGTAAGCAACCGTCTCGACACCGATGTCCATGACGTGTTTCCGCTGATTTCATCCAGCCGATTGGGCCCACGCCACGTTGAGGAGTCGTGAAATATTCCGATGGCTTTGGGTGCCTTTGCCCTACGATGGATAAATACACCCCAACTCACTATCTGGCAGCCATGCGAGCGCAGGATGCCATTCAAACCCGTTTCGCCATCGAGTATCAGGGAACCTATCATGGCCGGGGAATCAGTGGCTTTCCGATTTGGATAGGCGCGATTACCTGTCCGGGAATGACTGGCAACTGCTGGAGCCATATTCCAAGACCCTCTCAGATGCCATTCCAGGGGGTATGCATGCTTCAATGCATACATGGGAAAGAGGGATCGGATGTTGGGCGTCTTCGTCAATTGAGCGTGCATCTTTGGGTGAATCGAAAACCTGAATTCGATGGAGGCGAAAGGCATGGTCGAACTCATACCTGGGAATGAGAGGGGACGTGGTCGATTAGCTGAAAACTGAATCCGACGAACGATGTCGAAAAGATGACTGGTTCGCCTATCGTAAATACCGGAAATGCGAATCGCATGAGAAACGTGAAAAAAGAAGATAGAGGTAATCCAAGATGGCGTTCATCGAAAGCTTCACCCGGCCGTTCATGCTGGCGGTCATGTTGTGGCCGTTCCTATCGTTCGTGTTGACGTTGCCGGTGCTCGCACTGCTGTATCATCGGGACAACCGCATCCGGTTCACGTCGGCGTTGACCGCATATCTGATTGTGCTGTACCTGCTGGCGCTTGCATGCTTCACCACGTATCCGATGCCGGAAGATCCCATGGCCTATTGTGCCGTGCATCACTTGCAACCACAGCTGAACCCGTTCGAATTCATTCATGACATCCGGTCGGCCGGCATCGTCGGTATCCTGCAGATCATGTTGAATGTCGTATTCTTCATACCTCTTGGCTTCTTCATGAAACGCACCTTCCGATGGGGGCTTGTTCTGGCGGCACCGGTCGCGTTCTGCTGCTCGCTGCTCATCGAAACCACGCAGTTGACGGGCGATTGGGGCCTGTATCCTTGCGCTTACCGTCTGTTTGATGTCGATGATCTGATCACCAATACCGTCGGTGCGCTCATCGGCTTCGCCTTGGCCGGACTGTTCAACAGAATCGTGCCGGACGAGCACATCGAACCGAATGCCATCACTACCCATCCAGGTTTTCTGCGTCGTTTCGTGGCCTTGATGATTGATGTCGTGCTGATTGAGGTTACGGCATTGTCCGTGAGCCTGCTGACCTATATGCTGCTGCGCACTTTCGAATTTGGCTCCGTAGAAGCGATGAGCGTCAGCGATACTTTGTATGCCACTGTCGTCATGTACGTGGTCTTCGAGGTGATCATTCCGTGGTTCCGTGAGGGACGTACGCTTGGCGGCGGGTTCACCCGTATGACGGTCGAGACGACCATGCGGTGCGGTTGGCGGCGCGTCGCCTTCTATGCGGTGCGTGCGGCGGTGTTGTACTGTGCGGTGTTCGGGGCGACGGTGCTTGGTCCCTGGCAGCTGTTGGTGGTCGTGGCTTTGGCGATTTTCTGGATCGCCAAACGATGCATGCCATATGACCTTATCTAAATAGGGGCATTCCGAATAAAGGCATCGGAGACTTAAGCCTCGCAATACGGCGACACGCCGGAGTTTGCGCCCCCGTTGGAGCTCGGGTATATTACTAACTCGTTGCTCACCACGGTGGGAACGCATGCGGACATAGCTTAGTTGGTAAAGCGCAACCTTGCCAAGGTTGAGACCGCGGGTTCGAGTCCCGTTGTCCGCTCCAGATAAAAAGCTCCCCTTGCAGGGAGCTTTTCTTGTATCCTGGGATATCCCCCGTCAGGCACCGATATTGTTGCGTGCCGGCGTGATCATGGTCAGCATCATGATGGACGGTTCCTCCGCATATACCGCATGCGGAATTCGGGTAGGGAAGTAGGCCAGGCCGCCGGGAACCAGATCCACGGTCCTGCCATTACCGGTCACCTTGAGACGGCCCTCCAGCGTCTGCACGAAAACAGGCATGGCGGCGGTATGCTCGCTGAGTTCCTCTCCGGCGTCAAAGGAGAACAGCACCACGTTGCCGCCCTCCCGTTGCATCACAGTGCGGGAAACGGTGGACCCCTCCTGCACGCTGATCATGTTTTCGAGACTTTCGATGAATCCCAGTTCGACCGGCTCATGTCCGGATGCCTGTTCAACGCTCATATTCGCTCCTTTGAGATCGGATACGCCCATAGTAGCGGCAGGCATGCGTGTTTGAACATGAATTCATACGTTTGGAGGAAAAGCCTTTGCCATGGGCCGACCACGATGTGAATACCCTCTTGAAAAAGACGATGCGGCATCGGACACTGATGGAGGTTATGCATTCGACAACGATGCTGAATTGCAAGCCATGGAGGTTGTGGAAATGAATGAGAACATTGATTTCGTACCGGATGATTCCGCAAGCCATGTGTGGACGGAACGTGACAGCGAACTCGTCGAGCAGTATGCCGCACAACTCATGAGTATGAATATCGGGTGAATGGCCCCAACCTTGCATGAGACGCCCCACACCTTCATCCCATGATACGGGGACGCATCCCATGCCGAGCGTTCTTCACGATTCTTTCTGCGGCCACCGCGCCATGCCTTCCCCTTGCCTCTTACCCGGGGACGGCCCCACATGACATGCGCAGGCCCGTATCCGACCGCCTTCCGACACTCCGCGGTCCGAGCAAACTCTCGCCTACAATGGAGACTCGGACTATCCGGCACTGTGAAATATGGAAGGCGAATCGCCATTGGCTGACGTGAGACGGCAAAACATTTCCCATTATCTTGGTCATGCATTATGAAACGTTGGAAATCCAACGATTTCAAACCATCCATGTAGTCCCCTCGAAAAGGAATCCATGGGAATCCGAATCAAAAAAGAGGCTTATATGACAGAATGGAGGTGGTAACTCAGGTGGTAATACCACTTGCCAACCCGACACGAAGGACAATCGAAGATGGTACGCAAATTCGGCAAAATCGTGGTCAAACCGAGCAAAAAGAGCCCGAAATACATCGAGGCCAGCTATCCGACGCCAGTGGAAGCATACGGCAAATGGCCCGGACTTCCGGCACGGCAGACCGCCACTTTCCCCCTCACGCAGGAAGGCCGCGACGATGCGGCGACATGGCTCAACCGTGCACGCAAACGCATCGAGGCCGACGTGTGGGAGCCGGAACGGCTGCTCAAACGCAAGGAACGCGACAAGGCTATGACCTTCGCCCAGTTCGTCGAGCAATGGTGCAGGGAACGTGAGCAAAGCGGCCTCATCCGAGCGAGCACCCTCCGACTGTCGGACATAGGCGCAAGACCACTGCTCGAGGCCTTCGGGCCCATGCCGATCACCCGTATCACAGGAGATGACATCGAACGCTTCGCCGCGACCGTTTATCCGGAGAACCCATCCAGCAGATACATGGTCCTCAGAACCCTTAAACAGATCCTCACGGCCGCCGCAAAACCCGACAGCGTCGGACATTCGGTCATCCCGCGCTCGCCGTACACCATGCCTCTGCCGCCACGCCCCCACAGGGACGAAACCCCACCCGCCACACCAGAGCAGCTGTATGCCATCCACGACGCCATGCCAGAATTGCAACGCCTCGCCATCACCCTCACCGTCAACGCCGGAGGCCTGCGTATCGGAGAGGTCTGTGCCCTGAAAAGACGCGACATCGATCTCGAACGCCGAACCATCTCCATCCGTCGCACCCGGCTCGATGACGTGCGAGAGCCGACAGGACTGCCAAAGACGGCGGCCAGTATCAGAACCGAGCCGATTCCGGAAGCGATCATCCCTGAAATCAAGGCGCACCTTGACCGCTACGTCGCGTCGGACGGCGACGCATGGATATTCCCCGCACCACGATCACGCGACAACACCGAACCAATGCCCACCAGCACCCTGCGCTTCAACTTCCGTCGTGCCCGTAAAACCATCGGACGCGAAGACCTCCGCTTCCACGACCTGAGAAGCACCGCTCTCACTCTTCTCGCACAAAACGGTGCCACCGTCCGCGAACTCATGGCCGCAGCCGGACACAGCACACCCGCAATGGCGATCCACTACCAACGAGCCACTGAAACACGGCAAAGGGCACTCGCCGACAGGGTCGCGGCCACCCTCATCCCACACACGCAACCGCAATTGGAACCAGATGAAAGGGACAGGCGAATCGCCGAACTCGAAGCTCAAATCGAACGACTCAAGGCACTTGCCTCAGACTGAAAGGAACTCAACGTACCCTTCCGGCATCTCGACCAGTGGGCCGACGGACTCCGAGAATCCGGATCCGAATTCGGATTCGGATTCGAAACCAGGAGATTCCGCTGATCCCTGAACATGAAGGTCGACGTAGTCATTCTCATATAGGCTTACACGCCTGTCTATGGAATTGCCCAGATATCCGTGCTTAAATGTGCATTACGGGCGAACCATGTCCGTAATGCACACGAAGGAGCCATCATGACGGATTCCAATGAGCAGAAGAAGATAGAACGTCTCCGGAAACAGTATGGGAAGATCGTTCCCAAGGATTACGGATACAAGGTGTTCGATCCCGCAGTGTTCGTACGCCCTACGATGTTCCACGATGACCGTCCCGCGGTCACCCGTACCTATGCCGGAGTGTGAGACATGCCATCATGGGATGAGGTCATAGGCAGCGTAGACAAGCACCCCAATGGTGTTCTCGACATCATCAGGAACGATCACATCAAGATGCTTGCCGCGAAGCGTGGGCGTAATGTGATCTGCTACTACTCTGGATGGCTGCAGGACCTTCAGGGAAGCTCGTACTGTTCCCTGAGCGATTCCGACATGGAAGGTTTCATGACCAATATCCACGGATTCGACAGAAACAAGGGCCTTGATCTGGTCCTGCACACTCCTGGAGGCGATTTGGCCGCGGCGGAGAACATCGTCAGATACCTACGAGCCTGTTTCGGTACGGATATCGTCGCGTTCGTGCCGCACCTGTCCATGTCTGCCGGCACCATGATCGCCTGCTCATGCAAGGAGATCTTCATGGGACGGCAATCATCCATCGGACCGACCGACCCGCAGTTCAACGGCATTCCCGCAGGCGGCGTCATCGAGGAATTCAACCAGGCCGTCAGGGAGACCACCCAGAACCCCGCCTCCATCCCGATGTGGCAGCAGATCATCGGCAAGTATCCACCGACCTACCTCGGTGATTGTCAGAAGGCCGTGGACGCATCCCAGAAGATGGTCGCCGAATGGCTCGAAACCAACATGTTCGCCGGACTCGACAACGCGGCCGACCGGAGCAGGGACGTCGCCGAATGGCTCGGAACGCATGAGAACTCAGCCATGCATAACAGGCATATCACGTCCGAAACCGCCAAAGAACACGGTCTCGTCATCAAGGATCTGGAATCGGACTCGGAACTCCAGGATATCGTCCTCACCATCCACCATGCGTACATGGCAACCTTCGAAAGAAGCGGGGCGAAGAAGATGATCGAGAACAGCGACGGAAAATCATGGATCCGCATAGTCAGCTGACCGGCAACCACCCATGCCGAAATACCGAACAACGGGGAAAGACCACGTCAAACCCGATAGACCCCGTCACATCGTCGTGACGGATGACATACTGGAGGAACAATGGGCAGTGAGAAGATTCAGAAAATCATGGGTTTCGTAAACTAGGCGAAGAACGCTGCAGTGGTCGAACGCGACAGCGAGGTGTATGAAGAAGGCCGCTCGCGCCAATTCGGGATTGACATACAGAGTGCGATCTGCGCATTCGCCGACCTCGGAGCCGGCAGATAGCAGATGATGAATCTGCTCCACAAATGGTTCGACATCGACAGCATCACCATGGCCAAACGGTACATACGCGAAGCCATGCAGATCGAATATCCGGCGGCCCGACTCAAAGAATATCTACGAAGCGTCGGTGAGACGGATGTGACCGCATTCATTCGGAAGCATCAGGTGCTAGTTCGCCTGAACCATGAACCCGAACTAAGTAAGCTATCTCCGGAGGAGCTCAAACGTAGACTCGAACAAACCGAATAGTCGAACACGAAACCGCCCCGGCGCTCGCAGGAGAACGCCGGGGCGGTTTCATTGTAGAAAGGACTACGTCTCCTCGATCATCCAGAATCGAGACGGATAATCGAGGGGTCGGGCTCGGTACCGCCCAGGGAGCGATTCGGGTATCACTCTTCCGACTGTTCGTCGGTCTCCCTACCGAATCCGGTGACGCCTTCATAGAGGCGGTCGATCGCGCTGAGCAGACCGGATTCCTTGATGGCGTCCCTTACCGCCCATTTGACGACGAAATAGGTGATGCCCGCGCCGATGACGATGACGAGCGCGAACACAATGATGGGTTCCAAAGATCCAAACATCTTTTATCCTTCCTCCGTGTAATCTATGGATAATTACGTATGGAGATGCTATCTCAGCAGGAATGTCATAGGAATGCCCCTTTTATGGGATTTCTTTCGCTGCTCCGCTGACGGGTTTCTCAATGTAATCCGAAACCGAAGATTGTTCCTGGATACGTCGAAATACCTCTCGACCGAGTTCAAGTGTCGTGAACTCTTCGATTGTATGAATCCCCGCATTATGATTTCACTCTGAGTCATGTACCCTGTTCGACGAGCACCTCGACGGGGTCGCGTCCATATGCCCTCGCGATGGTCACTGCATCTTCGGCCGTGAATTCATCCTTGGACCATTTGCAATGAAAAGTCGTCATCGGGATGCCGACCTTCATGCTGATTTCTCTGTTACTGGTTCCGCCAGTGTTTTCAGAGATCCACTTCTTAAACGATTTCTTCATGATTGTTTGGTGCGGGAAGAATGATGACGCGGAAAAGGGTTCGCTATTTAGACGCGACACTACCGATTGGTTTTCCGATAGCATCACTGTCCAAATTAAGGGTATTTCGGCGAACAATCTCTGCAGCAATCTCCTCGATCGAGCAAAGTTTGAGTGCATTCGCTCCAGTTATACCAGCGGCCTCCTGCTCCGTGATGATTCCGCATTTCACCAACGCCTCGACTGGATTGATGCCATATCCTCGTGCCACGGCAATCACCTCATCGGTCTCCAAACCGCCAACATCAAATCGACGATGAATTGTCGCATACGGGATACCGGTCTTCTGCGAAACACGATTGATAGAGTCTCCACTGGTGACTTGCTTGAGCCACTGGCTTTTTTTGTCAAGTTGATTATCTTTCATGCCCTTATTATCCAACACAGATAAAAATTATGCAAATTGATTTGACTTCACTTATCCAAATATGATAGAACCTAATCAACACCGATAATAAAGGAGGTGAACATGGTACAGCTAGCAATCAAGACACCATTCTTGGAAGAACTGCGCAACCAACGGAATCTCAGCAAGGAGGCATTCGCTAGGGCATGCGGAGTCACCAATGAACGTCTTGCGGAGCTTGAAGCCGGATCGCCACCAACCATGCTTGAATTCGCGAACATCCAACTCGGCTTCAATCGAAACGAATCCGGAATTCCGATGGTTGCAATCACCAATCTAAGTTCTGGCAATAAGCATGAAAAGCATCCAGCGCCTGCGGATGCAGCCTGACGAGTGGACGATGCGCGGAAGGACACACGAATCATGGATGACATGGCGGTCATCCCGCGGGATAAGGCGGGTGAACCACTGTTCGATCCCATCGCATATGCGAGGGAGATCGCAAGGGAGGCGGTCAGACAGAACAGCTACACGCCGAGATGGGTCAGCCTGAAACAGGCCTCGGAGATGCTCGGCGGCGTCGATCAGAAGACTTTGCGTAAGTGGGCGCGGGCCGGCCGGATCCGAATCCGCCAGCCATCCGGCCCACATGGCAAATGCATGGTCAGCGTGGCCAGCATCGAAGCGTTCGATGCAGACGCCAGCCGACCAAAACGCAGATAAATGACGACGGCATGAAGGAACACGAGAGGAAACGAAAAACCATGTGCGACAACAAGATGATCACCATCAAACTTACGCTGGGCGCAGACGGCATCGATCTCGAGGCGCCAATCGGTAGGATCTCCATCCCGGAATCCGTCTTCGACACCGATGAAGAGATGTCCGTCGACTTGGTGCAGGTCAGCATCATAAAGGACATGCCGGATGTCGTGGCATCGCTGGGACGGCTCGCCTGCAAGGCCATCGACGAGGCGATCCAGCAGTGCCTCCGCGCCAAGAACGATTCCGAAATGATGACGGGCGGAATTCTGGGAGCAGTCAGCGTGAGCCTCGGCTCCGGCGAGATCCGGGAGGAACGATGAACGGAGGTACGGGAATCCTCCTCCCTCGTGAACTATTAGGGCGTTTACGCGAGCAGGTCACGATTCGTGACAACGTCGTGACGGCAGAGGAGCAGGCGGCCGCGCAGATGGAGATCATCATACTGCTCGACCAATTGGAACTTCTGGACGGAGGGGAATCATGAGCGTCTTCGCGAACGGTTCGGGAACCATCGATTTCAAGATCATAAAGGCCGATAAGTCCGGTTGGAGCATCAACCTGAGAATGCGGGGCGGCGGACGGGACGTGACCTTCACCGGCTGCACCCAAGCCGACGTACAGGCCATCAAGATGGCGTGCACGGACTTCCAAAAGCGTCTCAAGGAGATGAAGCGATGAACGAGCTCTACCGCCTGCGCCGGTGGCGGATGTTCACCATCCTGCTCGCCCTCGTGGTGAGCGTCGTCTGGCTCTGGTTCATCCCGCATCAGGCATGCGTCCAGGATGTGATGGCCGCCGTCACCGTGTTCGCCGCGGGAGACTGGCTGATCGCCAGATTCGATACCGGATCCGACAAATCGGAGGACGATGACGAATGACCGAAGAATCTTCCGACAGTGGTGGGGGAGAACCGTCGGGAACATGAGGCGTTTCGCACGTCCAGCATTCGGACGTGCGAAACGCTAAGCCCGTGAACAAGGACGCGGAAAACCGAACGACGCACACATGAAAGGTTTCTCTCTTCTCTGCTGTCAAATTGCGTCGCAAGGCTTCCGCTGCCGGTCCGAATCCGGCCGCGGGCACTAGGGACAGTCGACGTCAACGCCACCCATCCGCATGCGACCACACCTCGTGCGGGTGGGAACGATGGACGCGCGAAACCGTCGGAACGTGTTTCCAGGGATTGCTTTCCACGTTCCGACGGTGGGAATCGAAGTCATTGCGTCCAGCGTCGGACATCCCACCACTCGAAACCATCACGGAAAGGAGAAGGAAGTGGGCAGGAAAAGCAACGACGAGCTCAAGCGTCTCTGCGCCGAAATCCCATACATGGAGCTCACGGACACCGAACGGCTGGCAGCGCTCAGATTCAAACGCCGCCAGGCCGATGACACGGCGGTCAGCGTCGAGGCCCAGCAGCTGCTTGAAGACCAGAGGCAGCTCACCATCGACGAAGCGTACCGTGCAATCGGCGACCCCACCTACCAACACATGAAGCGATTCGAACCCGAACCCCTTCTAGCCAAGACCACGGAGACGGATCCCGAACCGACCCCCGCGGAAGACGGCCATCACATCGCGATGAGCATAGAAAGACAGAAACCGAACCCAGTCACAACACAAGCCGAAGAAGACACGACCACCATGCTCACATTCATTGACGAAAAGGACATCCCTGCCGACAGTATCCACTCCGGCAGTGCCGACACTTGGCTGCCGGCAGTCCGCCAACTCAAGGCCCATTCCGGCGAATGGGCCATCCTTCGCGTCTTTCCCTCCACCAATCGACGCAGCCGCAAACAAGCCTGCCAGCTCGCCGGACGCATCAACCGCGGCGACAACGTCACGTTCCGTCCCAAAGGCGACTTCCAAGCCATCGTCCGTACACCAGACAAGCATGCCGACACCACCGTCTACTGCCGCCACAATCCGAAAACGCAATCCCCGGACCATGCGGACGCAGGAAGGGGAAAGTCCTGATGGCAGGCGAAACGATCATCACCGTGGTGGGCAACCTGACCGCCGACCCCGAACTGCGCACCACCGGCAAGGGCGCATCCGTCGCCAGCTTCACCATCGCGTCCACGCCACGCAACTGGAACCGCGACTCGAACCAGTTCGAAGACGGTCAGGCCCTGTTCCTGCGTCGCACGGCATGGCGCGACATGGCCGAACATTGCGCCCGATCCCTCGCGAAGGGCATGAGGGTCATCGCCCAGGGCAGACTCAGCCAACACAGTTGGGAGGATGAGAACCACAACAAGCGCACCAGCATCGAAATGCAGGTCGAGGAAATCGGACCCAGCCTGCGATACGCGACCGCACAGGTCACCCGCACCAGCAGTCCTAACACCAACCGGCAGGGAACGCAAACCGGCGGCTACACGGGAGGAGGCCCATTCAACACAGGCCAGCCGCAGGGCGCACAGATCAGCGACCCGCCGACCCATGGAGCCAACCGCAGGACGGTGGAGCCACTTTCGGCACCTTCGACTCCACCGGACGGACTGACGAAGGGGAGCCCGACTTCTGATGACGACCACAACCGAATTCAACTTTGACATCCCGAAAAACGAATGGTGGACACAGAACAGACGAGGCAACTGGCGGGCGAAATACCGGCACACCAGCGCCGTCAAACGCCGCGCCCACCTCACTATCCGCAGCATCATGAACCGCACCGGCGCCCACACCACACAGGACACCGTCTGGCCAATCCACGTGACCGCCATCATCCACCCGCTCACGCACGGACGGTTCGACCCGGAAAACGCGGCGCCAATGGTCAAAGCCATCCTCGACGCGTTCACCGCCGTCGGATACTGGCCTGACGACAACGGCGACTACATCATCGGACCCGACTACCGGCTCGGCCGTCCAAGCAGCGAAAAAGGCAGATACGGCATCACCATCACCCTCGAAGAACACAGAAACGAGAACGAACCATGAGCAGGAAGGATGAAGGATACGCCCGGCTCTCCAACGGCTTCTGGCGATCCACCAAAGGCAGAAAACTCGCCAAACTCAACCCGTCGGCCGGATTCCTCTACATCCGTGCCATCAGCTTCGCATCCGATAACATGACCGACGGACACCTCACCGAAGACGACGTACTATACAATCTCGACGCCAACCAAACCGATATCGACTTCCTCGTCGACAACCACTACTGGGACCCCTCCGAAGACGGGGACGGCTGGCAGATCCACGACTACCTCGACATGCAGAACAGCCGTGAACAGATCGAACAGGCCCGAAGCAAGGACAGACGCCGCAAACAAGCCGCCAAACAAAACGACCAGCCCAAACCTGATACGAATCCGAACGGAACCCAATCGGAATCCAATCGGAATCCACATGGAATCCGACCGGAAGCCGCCCGGAACGTTAAAACAGAAAACCAAAACCAAAACCAAAACACTCTCTCTCCTAACGTCGAGAGAGAAACCGCACACGCGACCACGGAATCCGAACTCATCGACATCTGGGAACCAACCGACGCCTGCACAGGCATAGCCGCCGAACTCGAACGCCAAGGCCTCCCACACGTCGACATCCAAGCGCTCGCCGTCACCTTCAGGCTCAAACTCCATGCCAAAGGCCTGAAACACTACGGCTACAAGCCAACCATCGAATCATTGGACTACGCGTTCTTCGAATGGATTCGCTCCGAAGCCCGCCAGCTCGCCGCCAAACAAGCCACCGACACCAAGACGGAAGCCACCGGAGGCGCAGGAGGCATGCCGGCGAAACCACACCGGCACACGTACGCCTGCAATCACGTCCTCGACCTGCTAGGACGTGACCAATGCGAAGCCCAACCCGACGCCGCCGCCTGCGCCTTGGCCGACAGGCTCAACCAAGGCGAAACCGGCGACCTGGCACTCAAACACCTAAACCCGACCCGCAAACACGAGAAGGAGACGCCATGAACGGCCACGTCACCGCGCATCTCGACTGGGAACACCTGCCCTGCGAACAACTCGAAGGCAAACGATTCATCGCCTACTGCGAGCGCGGTTCGAAACTCGACGGCACTTTGATCCGCATGGGCTCGTATCGCGGCATGGCGATGCCTTATCTGACCGACGCGAGCCTGCAGTATCCGCTCGTGCTGTCCAACGAGACCCTGCACCGCAACGTCCTGTTGCCGCCGGTACGCCAACTCATCGTATTGGGCGAATCGAAGGGGAAATGATCATGAGGGGATTCAAGACCCGTACAACCTTCTATCGTCGGACCATCGCCTGCGTGTGCACGTTGCTCGTCCTGTTCCTGCTCATCAAGGCCTGCATCGAGGCGCATCCCGGTTGGATGATCGCCATCCAGGGCATCTGCTTCGGCAGTCTCGTCACCATGATGGTCGCCGAACGACGCATCAGCGACGCGTACGTCGAGGCCGCGGACATGCGCGACCGGTGGATGATGGCCCACACCACGCTTCAAGGCTTCCAGACCCTGCTTGACTGGCTCGGACCCGTCAGCCACAAAGGCGACATCCTGACCATCAAATGCGTCGTCTCCGATGACAGGACCGCCACCTGGCAACGAGTCGACCCTCCGGGCCACGAAAGCCTGAACACTCCGGAGGCACGGTGAACGTGACCAGCGGCGAAGAAAACTGGCGAAGTCTGGCCGCATGCCGGGACGTGAACGACCCTGACATCTTCTTCCCCGACCGGTCAGACGACGTCAGCCGCGACAAGGCAATCGCCTACTGCCACATCTGCCCCGTCAAAAACCAATGCCTCGAATTCGCCCGACAGCATGACCGCATCAACGGATACAGCCTGCAAGGCATCTGGGGAGGCCGGGAACTCAAACCACGACACAGAAAGAAAATCATGAAGAAAAACCATAAACCGATCAAAACCATCGGAGCGCTCGCCGCCAACAGAAAGGACGAACGTATCGAAGCCGCCACCGACCAAGCGGATCCCGCCAGCGCCGACGAGCCCGGCTACGTGGGGCGTATGCGTGGCGAATACCGGGAGCTGGCCGACAGGGCCGACAAGCTCAGGGACATGCTGCAGCGGTATGCGGATGGCACGCTCGGCTTCGAGCCCGCCTGCTCGATCGCACTGCTTGGCCGCCAGCTCGACGTCATGGACGAATACGCGCTCATCCTCCGCCGCCGCGCCAGCATCGAACACATCGATCTCGGAGAACAACCCGTCACGGGTATCCTCCGCGATACCAGATCAAACAAGGAGAACCAATGAGCAGCGACATCGACAAGAGCGTGGATCGACTCGGATTCGAGCCGGCCGGAGTGGTGCCGTTGGGGGGTATATCGGGATTGCGGGCGGTGGGTGTATCGCGTATCCGGGGAAAGCGAGGATGTGAAATGAGCATCGCGGGAGATGAAGCCATGGAACTCTTCAGGGGCGAGCATCAATACGACTTGCGCGAAGCATATGTGCGTGGATGTGAGGCGGAACCAGCTGCCGCTGAGATCGAGGATAGGATGCTCAAGTCCCGTGAGGCCGCGCGGATGATCGGGATTTCGCCTAGGACGTTGGCGAAGTGGCGTCAGAGGGGCGTCGGCCCGCAATGCGTGAGGTTGGGGTACAACCTCGTGGTCTACCGCCTTTCGGACATCGGCGCGTGGATACGGGAGCATGGGGTAGAATGATGCTCACCGAGAAGACGAATGGCGGCCATGGCGCTGCAACGCCACGACCGCCGATGTTAAGTGGACCCGTGACGGGGTCAGTGCTTCTTCGGTGTTACGGAGACCGTCGTCTTGGGATGGCTCTTGGCGTAGCTCTTCTTGACGAAGCGTCCGTTGCCGGCATCGTGCGGCTGCGGCTTCGGCTTCGAGGCTTTCTTGGCCATCATCGCCTCCTTTCGAGATCGTGCTGGCCGAGACGTATCTACCGTCATCGGCTCTCATTGGCTCCAATGCTACACCAGCACTCCCTAAAACGTCCCCAGAAGCCGATCGCGGCGGCGATGCATGAAAAATTATCCACATTGCCTCCGTAGCGGCAGGGAGACCTCGGAAAAGCGCGTATGGAGGGCTTTCCCGCTTCTTCTGACGAAAAGTTATCCACAGGGAGTGTGGAACGACTCCCGCATGCGTGGATTCCCGCACGGCGTGTCGAACTGATGTTCGAATCGAAAAAAGCGTCCCGTCCGAAGACGGAAATCCGAGACGATACCCCCAACCCGGCCGGAAGGATGGAAGACGGCCCGCACCATGCGCACTGCGAACCATGGGACGCCAGTCGCCAAGACCGCACATGACGGAGTGAGCGTCATCGTCCCACTACGCAAATGGCGGTCGGCCGACCCGTCCATCCCGACCGGCCGCCACAGCATCATCCGCCATGACCCGAACGATCGTTCGAACAGCATGGCCGAAGGCATCCGAAACCTCACCATCCACACCAGAGAATGACACTCAATGAAAAGGAAAACCAAGATGGCGCTCGCCGGCGGCGGGGAGGAACGAGATGCGCAAAACCCGTTCCAATGCCAACGCGGCGAGCTCACCACGATGGACATGCACACATGCGACCTATGCGGCCGGATAGTCTGACCGCTCTGGCACAGAATCTGGAAGACCAGCCGCAAATCATCCCACGGAAAGGAAACGAACCGATGAACGACGAAAACCTCGAACCGCCACTCCCACCAGTGGACGCCCGCACCATGGCTGCGGCCGAGTGCCTGTTCGGCCTCAAATGGGCGCTTCACAGGCAAAAACCGGAACAGATTCACGACGAATGGGAACATGCATCCGAATGGATCCGGGATGGCTACCGCAAGCAGGCCAACCAAATTCTCGAAGCCGCCGACCGGACCGGCGACCCCGCCGCCCTCACCGACGGCTATCACACCATGGCGGAACTTTACCGGCAACGCATGCTCTGGCACGCCATGTTCATCAACCTCGCTGACCAGACCGGCCGATACCGCGCATGCAAGTCACACCGTCACCACGACGGCGGGGAATGCTTTGGCGGCGGCAGGTTCATCGTCCAAATCATCATCGATGACCACGTCATCGGCCAACACTACGAAAACGAATATTGGGACCTCTTCCAATGCGACGAAAAAGAACATGCACTCGAATGGGAGGGCACCTGCCCAGAAGAAGAGGGGAACATCATCAAAAAACACCTGAAAGCACAGAGCCACGAGCAAGGAAAGGAAAACGAATGACATTCCGCGACGACCTTGGACAAACCATAAGCCTCATCAGACGACAAGCCGCCACGCTCTCCGACAACGTGATCAAAGACAGGGATGACACCCGCTACCAGGGAATCATCAACGCGCAACAGGAATGCATCGGCTATATACGATGCCTCATCAGCAAACTCGACGACGAACGCCATCATATCGAACCGGACGATGATGAGGCCGAGGCGATGCTTACCGCATTGCGCAACCAGTTCTGGATGCTTCCCTCCCATCTGTGCCGTGAACGATTCGATGGACGGAGAATCATGATGGTCACCGAGGCCGACGCATACGGTGGCGCCGTCGTCCTCATCACCATCATCGCAGTCGACATACTAAAGACCTTCAGTCCCTGCGCGCCAGCAGGGGAAGACACCACGTCCGACCCAATCAATCATCCGGAACATTACATGGGTCCATTCGAATGCATCGAATTGACGGAACAATGCGACTTCCTCCTAGGCGATGCAATCAAATACGTATGGCGGCATCACATGAAAGACAACCCACTCGAAGACCTACGAAAAGCCAGATGGTATCTGAAACGAGCCGACAGCAATCTGGCACACCACATCCCAGACACGACCCATATCGCAGACATCCACGACAAGCTCATCAAACTCGCCGCAACCGACTTCGCCAGTGCCGGCAACTACTGGCGAGCACTCGCCTCCGGCAGACGGGATCACGCAATCATGATGCTGGACCGGCTGATCGCGGACGAATCCGAAAAGGAAAACGGCAGATGAGCGGAATCCTATACCACGGTGGAGTGCCGGGATTGCATAAGGGCGACATCATCGAGCCAGGCCATAGCCGTGACAGGTTCGACGATTGCCCAATCTGCCGCGCACGCCGCACACATGGTCCGGACGCACCAGAAGGCACCGGACACCCGGAACAGGTGTATTGCACCTCCAGCCGCGACTACGCCGCCTTCTACGCCAGCATGTACGGCAGGGGAGACGTATACCAGGTACGTCCCCTCGGCAGACTGATCAAATCCGAAGAGGACTTCGAAGGCTGCTGGCGATGCAATCGCCTGCTGGTGGTACGCCCCGTGGAATTCCACGTCACCCTCGACATGCGGCGACGCCGCAAAATCATCCGAATGTTCGACCGACACCGCCCACTCATCAACCAGATCGAAAACCCACTGCCACGCAACCCCACGCCACAGATGCTCGCACACTGGCAGACAAGACTCCTCCAACAGGCGGAAAGAATCATGGCCATCAAGGAAACAGAATGAAAAACACCAGCCCTACCGATCCACACCGCACACGACCCACTGAAAGGCAACGAACAGCAACCATCAAAGAGCAGGACCTATCCGGACTGACCCTACCAGAATTGGAAGCGCTCGCGGAAAGGATCGAAGTGGAGATCTCAGTGCGCTCATGTGTGCGACAGGCATTCAACGGCATTCACGCTGATCGGCTTGCTGGAGTGCGTCAAAGAGGAGATGATGAACGGATGAGCGCGTATCAGCCAGTGTTGGATCCGGCTTGTGGCGGGAGGATGTTCTGGTTCGACAAGGACGACGTCCGTGTGCTGTTCGGCGACGTGCGCGACGGGAGTTGGGAACTATGTGACGGGCGTAGGTTTGGGGTCAGACCCGACATGACGATGGACTATCGTGACCTGCCGTTTCGCGACGGGACGTTCCGCATGGTGGTGTTGGATCCCCCGCACCTGCGTGATGCGGGGGGAGTCGAGCTACATGGCGCGCAAGTACGGTCGTCTCGACCGTGAGACATGGCAGGCGGATCTGACCGCCATGTTCGCGGAATGCTTCCGTGTCCTGGAGGATCGTGGCGTCCTGATCTTCAAATGGAACGAGACGCAAATCCCGATCTCCCGGATCCTCCGGCTCACCCCGTACCGGCCCTTGTTCGGCAACAGGCAGCCAAAGAGAGCCGGCACGCATTGGATCGTCTACATGAAGAACGAGCATGAGTGACGCCGCCCTCCAAGATATCATCCGACGGCATATCGAGCATGGCTGCACCGATGAGGAAATCCATAGACTTCTCGGAGGAGTCAGCCATCAGCTCATCCATGCCGTCCGAACCGCATGGACAATCACGGAGGCGAACAAAGGTTCGAAAGCAGTCCATCGGCAGACGGAAGAAGCCGGACAGCAGACCCTCTTCTGAACGGTAGAATTGGAACAATCGTTCGAACCAAGGAGGCACCATTGCCACAAAGGCCATGTGACAACTGCGGACAACAAACACAACAAGGCCTTACCGTCTGCAAAAACTGCATCCGCAACTACATGCGTGACATCAACCAACTCGCCCGCCTTATTCCTGCACTTCGACTCCTCGCCACCAAACAAGCCCGCATCGGACACTCGGAACACTCCATGAACCATGGAACCGCGCCACTGCCCATCAGCCAGCACTGGCAAACCCAATACGAGCGAGCCTGCCAGACGATGAACGGTATCGCCGCACTCATCGACATCCGCTATCGGCTGCTGCCAGCCGACGCATGGCGCGCCTCATACCGTAAGGCGATCAGTAACCGCAACCTGTTGGCGAGCGCACAAGGAGTGTCCGACCGTATGCTTGATCTGCGGGCTTTGCTGATCGAGTTGGATGTGATGACCACGGAGCGTGATCCCCATGTCGTCGTGGTTTCGTGTCCTGATTGTGGTCAGCGTATCGCGGTTCCGGCGGGGATGCGTTCCGGGATTTGTCCGGCTTGTGACGTGGCGTTGGATTTGGCCCGTCTGGTCGAGGAGCATGAGGCTGAGGCGCGGGCCCATATGGTCGAGGGGAGTCCTGCGCAGTTGTCTCGATGGTTGGCGTCCTGTGGTGTGCGGCGGAGTCGCAAGCAGGTGGAGTGGATCATCCGGAGTGGGCGGTTGCATGATTGCAGTCGTGTGGGCGATGGCGTGTGGAAGGTGAGGGCCGGTGAGTTGCTGGATGTGGCGGTACGCTATGACGGCAGGTGAGTCGTACAGGTGTTCGACACGCCGGATGAGTAGAATTCGTGGCTCTCGCCGCGTAGTTTGTAAAGTGCACATGATTTATGTCCAGCTAGGAGCAGATGGTTTGGTTCGTGATCATGTCCTTCGTGTCGAGGCCCGATGCCGTTCAGGTGGTGTCGGGCCTCTTTGCATACTTGGATAGTTGGCTGAGGGGCTGAAGACGATGGCCGCCAGGACGCCGTACCGGATTGGTGCCAGGGGGGGGTCGAATCCATTGGCGTCCGCCAGCCCCGGTATGTGGCATGGTCCAGTCGGGGGTACTTCTCCCCATATCGCCCCCTCATATGGTGTGGCTGACGTTTGACTGTGAGGATCGATCGTGTTCAAGGTGTGTTCGACCGCGGGATGCCCGAATCTCGTGGAGCATGGGGGCAGATGCGTCTCCTGCCGGCGGAAGGCCGATAGGAGACGAAGGCCGGAGGGCAATCCCTACTCCACTCCGGGGCATCGCCGATGCCGTCGTCTCGTGCTTGCGCGAGATCCGTATTGCGTCTGCAAGGGAGACTGTGGGCGACATCACGGGTTGTGCGGAGCGCCGAGCACGGTCGACGATCATTGGCCGCATGAAAGACGTGAACTGATCGAGATGGGTTTGGATCCAAACGATCCGCAATACAGTCGAGGCATTTGCAAGCCGTGCCACGACGCCAAGACCGCACGCACGAACAAAGCGGGCTTCAGACTTCAATGATGATCGCGCAGCGTCGAGCGAAACGCGGGATGCGAAGATGATCTTTCCATTTCCTTTTTTCGACCTGCGGCCGGCCCGTCCGACCGACATGCCCGGGGGTACCCCCTGTGTGGTCTGCTCCAGACCGCCGGAAAGGTGTCTCCGGGGTGCGCGGGGTTCAAAATTTCCAGAGGGGCCGCGACGTAAGGCCGCCCCCTGCCGCCGTATGCGGGCGCAAGGCCCGCCGATCGGAGGATCGCAGAAATGACCAGTGGAGGAAGACGCGTGCGCTCCGGGCCAGCGCCGGATCCGAACAGCCGGACCAGCGAACGGCGCGGCTACACGTTGAAGAACCTACCGAACACGCCATATTCAGGCAGGGCCCCGAATTTCCCCCTGCCGCCGTACGTGGTGCGGCACTACGACCAGGAAACGCAGGAATGGAACGTGGACCACGAGGCGAGCGACGCGTGGAACGACCGCGAAGCCACGCTATGGAAGATGTTGTGGAAATTGCCGCAGTCGCGCGCATGGCGGCAGCCACAGCTCAGATATCTGACGTATGCGATCGGCTCATATGTCCGTGAATGCGTGGTCTGCGAGCAGACGGGCGCGAAGGCCGCGGACATCGCGGCCAGATTGCGTATGGAGGATCGGATCGGCCTGTCCGAGGCCGGCATGCAGGCGTTGGGCTGGCGTATCGCCGAGGAGAACGTGGACATGGCCGCGACCGAGGTGCCCGCCACCGACGTTGAGGCTGCGGAAACCGGCAACGAAACGAAGATCGTGCATTTCCCGAGGCGCATGAGGGCGTGACATGGCTGGCGAGATGATTGTGGATTTTCCCACTCTCGCCGACCTGCAGGATGCGTGGGTGGCCCGCCATGTGCGGCAGCCCGATGGCATACTCCGCGGCAAGCCGTTCCGCTGGTCGGACTGGCAGTTCTGGCTGGCCGCGCACCGGTGGCGAATCCGCGAGGACGCCGAATATGTGCCGCCAGAACGGATCACCGTCGACAATCCGCTGGTGTTGAATCAGGCCTTCACCTACCGTCTGACGGGTTGCATCGGCCCGCAGAAGACCGGCAAGGGGCCAACCGAGGCCAGCTATGCGATCCTCGAGGCGTGTGGGCCGGTGGTGTTCGCCGGCTGGGCGCGGGTTGGCGACGTGTACCGCTGCTCCGACAACGGTTGCCCTTGCGGCTGGACCTACCCGTACAATCCGGGCGAGCCCAAAGGCATGCGCCATCCCTCACCGCTCATTCAGTTGACCGCCAACAGCGAGGATCAGGTGATGAACGCCTACCGTCCCCTTCGCGCGATGATCCAGCTTGGACCATTGAAACACCTGCTGAAGGTACGCGAGGGCTTCATCCGCATCCTGCATCCCGGCATCAGCGAGGACGATGACGGACTCGATCTCGACCGCATCGACGTGGTCACGGCGTCGGCGACCTCCCGTCTGGGCAACCCGATCTCGGACGCCGAACAGGACGAAGCCGGCCTGTACACGAAATCCAACGGCATGCTGCAGGTCGCCGACACGCAAAGACGAGGTGCCGCAGGCATGGGCGGACGTACGCACTTCTGGACCAACGCCTACGATCCCAGTGAAAACAGCTACGCGCAGCAGCAGTTCGAACTGGGCGCAAAGGACGTGTGGATCTTCTACCGTAACCCCGACCTCGAACCATCACTGCGGCACAAGGATGGCACGCCGTACAGCTTCAACTCGAAACGGGAACGCCGCCGGATCCTCGAATGGGTCTACGACGGTTCGCCATGGGTGCCCTTGGACTCGGTCGAGGCCGAAGCCGAAAGCCTCATGGAGACCGATCCGGCACAGGCCGAACGATTCTTCGGCAACCGTATGGTCCAGGGCGGCGGTGCATGGCTCGATGAAGGAAAGTGGGAATCCTGCTATGCAGGCGCATGAACTATGGCTCCCGAACCCGCCCAGAGGCACCGAAATCTGTCTGGGGTTCGATGGTTCCGAAAACGATGACTGGACCTGCATCAAAGCCGAAACCCGTGACGGTTTCATTTTCACGCCACGATACGGCGACGACCAGCGACCCACCATCTGGAACCCGAAAAGCTGGGGCGGCCGCATCCCGCGCGGCGAAGTCAATGCCGCCGTCGACGAGCTTAACGACCGCTACAGGATCATCCGAGCCTACTGCGATCCAGGATTCCGCGACGAAGTGTCGTGGGAGTCGCAGATCGAGGCGTGGGACACGCTGTATGGGCCGAAGAAATTCATCCCTTGGACGATGAGCGGATCCAGCCGTATCACCGCCGTCTGGGAAGCCCTCCGCCGTATGGAATCCGACATCGACCACCACGCCATCACCCACGACGGCTGCCCCATCACCATCACCCACATGCGCAACGCCCGCAAATTCGCCAAATCAGGCGAACGATACGCGCTCGGCAAACCGAAACAGGACCGTAAGATCGACGCGGCCGTAACCACCGTGCTCGCCCACGAAGCGGCATGCGACGCACGAACCGCCGGCTGGGGCAAGACCCGACACCACATGGTCCTCAACGCCTCGAACACAAGGAGATGACCGGTGAACCCGATCCGATACCAAGGAGACGACGAACTCGCCCTCCGACTTCACGGCGCACCAGACGCCGAATACATCAACCGCGTCCTGAACCGGCTCGTCATAAAAATCGACAACCGCAAACCCAATATCCAAAAACACTGCGACTATGTACGCGGTACCCGCGGAGAACTCAGATTCGTATCAAACGAATTCCGCCGCTACATCGCCGAACGATTCAAAGGGTTCAAAGACAACTGGTGTTTCCCCGTCGCGCAGGCACCCGTCGAACGTATCAGCTTCAAGGGATTCACCCCATATGGAGACGATGCCCCGATCGACCGACGTGTCTGGGATATCTGGAACCGTTCCGACGCCGACAGGGGCATCTCCGAAGCGGCACTCATGATGACATCCGCATCCCGCAGCTTCGCACTCGCCACCCTCATGCCCAATGGGCATGCACGCATCAGCTTCGAAAACCCAGACAGCTGTGCCATGCTCTACGACGCACTCACAGGACAGGCAACCGCCGCGCTCGCCATCGTGCAGGACGACGAAAGCGAATTCGGCACCCTCTGGCTGCCCGACTGGGTGTTCGCAGTCCGGCGGACGCGCATCGGGGCCGATGACGAACGCACTCGTGCGGAGCCGAATGTCGCAGGATGGGAGTTCGTGCCCGAAAGCGCACAACGTAATCCGCTCGGCGAAATCCCGATGGTTGAGATGCGCAACCAGTGCATGCTCGACAACCTGCCGATGAGTGACACCGCGATGGTCGAGGACATGCAGGACACCATCAACGTCGTGTGGGCGTATCTGCTCAACGGACTCGACTATGCGACCCTGCCCGCCAGACTCCTTCTGGGCGGCGACACCCTCGAAGAGCCTGTCTTCGACGATAAGACGCACGAGATCATCGGCACCAAACCAATCGAACTCGACAAGCAGGTCACCGAACGTATCCTGCACATCCCCGGTGAGGGAGTCACCGCGACGGAATTCAGCGCAGCGAACCTCCAGGGCTTCATCCCCGTTATCGAAAAGGCTGTCGAACACATCGCGGCCGAGACCCGAACCCCCGGCCATTACCTCCTCACCAACGCCGACGTACCGGCAACCGGATACGAGGTCGCCGAAGCCGGCCTTGTATCCAAAACCACCGAACGTATCGGATTTTTGAAGAATCCGATACGCCAGCTCATGCGCATCGCCTGCAGGATGGAAGGCGATGACGCCACCGCCAAAACTCTCGAAACCGCGACGGTCAACTTCAAAAGCCCCCTCTACCGGTCCGATACCCAAATGGCCGACGCGATGGTCAAATACAAGACACTCGGATTCCCCCTGCGTTGGATTGCCGAGAACATGGGCATGGGCCCCGAAGAGGTCGAACGGCTCATGCGCATGGTCGAAGAGGAAAGCCATGACACCAATCTCGAAGCGCTGACCCGCAGTCTGGAGGCTGACAATGACCCCACTGGAGCAGTCCAGCCAACAGCTCAACCGCCTGTCGGCGACGGCGGCGAAAGCGATGCGCCACAGTTGGTCGAAAATCAGTGAGACCGACATCCTCGACAGTTGGAATGACGCCGTCGCCGCATATATGCAAGTGTATGCGCGAATGCAATCCCGGGCCGCCACCGTCGCATTGGATGCGCAAGGGAGTCTGCTCGCCTCGGCCGGCGACTACATCATGCCCGACGTGTTCATCAATCCGACAGCGTTCACAGGACGGGCGGCCAGCGGCGCCACATTGCGTGAATATCTCTCCGGACCCGTCTACGACGCACTGACCCTGATCGGCAAAGGCATGCGTGCCAGACAAGCGCTTGACTACGTCGAGTCGCGTGCGGAGACGCTTGCGGCGCTCGGCATCGCCGACATAGCCCGACAGGCCGCCGGCGCCGACACTGCCACCAGACCCGGTGTCGGATACATCCGCGTGTGCGCGCCGGGCGCCTGTTCACGCTGCATGATCCTCGCCGGTAGATTCTACCGATGGAACCAAGGCTTCCTGCGCCACCCGCACTGCTACTGCCGGCATTTCCCCTGCACGCAAAAGATTGGGGAACAATGGATGACCGATCCGATGGAGGCATTCGACAACCTATCACATGAGGAACAGGACCGCAGATTCGGCAAATACAGCGCACAGGCAATCAGGGACGGCGCCGACATCAGCCAGATCGTCAACGCCAGAAGCGGCGTGCAGGCCATCGGCTCCAAAGGCCGCGCCGGACGCACGGTCCCGGATTTCACGACCTACGGCAACGCTAATCGTAGGGGCTTCAACAAAAGCTTCTATAACGAATATCACGGCACCGGACCACGCCTGACACCGGAAGGCTGCTACCGGCTGGCCGCCGGCGACCGTGAGAAAGCGCTGGAACTGCTGGATGACAACGGGTACATCGTCGACCAGTCGTGGCGTGACTGGCGCGAGACGATGCAACCCAACGCCGGACGGATGGGCCGGGGAGGCAGGGCGAAAAGCCATGCCGAAGCCTACCGGCAAGCCATGCGCACCGGCATCAGGAATCCAGACGAACTGGGCACCATGACCTCGGCGGAACGACGACTCTACGAGGCACGTCTACGTTACATCCGCGCACTCTCCGGAAGCGACATGAACGAAATGGCCGCCGCCGAAAGAAATTTCCGGCATCAGCTCGCCAACAACGGCGAAATCCATGTCCGATGAAAGGCAGGAACACCATGGATAACAACGAAAACAAGGAACCGCAAAACCCTCCCGCGGAAGACCACACGGGACAGGACGCGCGTAAGCAGCCGCAACCGCAGGCTCCGCCGGCATCCGATACGAAGCCGGTCGACTGGCAGGCCAAGTTCGAAGCCCAGAGAAAGGTCAACAAGGATCTGGAGGACAAGCTTAAGACGGCCTACAAACGAGCCGACCATGCGGACGAGCTGGAAAGACAGCTCGCCGCCTACCAAGGCAAAGAGGAAGAGTACGCGGCCGCCAAGGAGCGCGAACGGATCCAGAGCGAGGCCATCTCTTCCGCGAACCAGAAGATCCTCAAAGCCAACATCCGGGCCGCCGCCGCAGGCCGTCTCAACGATCCCGGCGACGCGCTCCGATTCCTCGACCTTACCGACCTTTCCGTCTCCAATGACGGCGAAGTCGACCTACAGTCCGTCAACGCCAAGATTGACGACCTGCTCAACGCACGTCCATACCTCGCGAAAGGCGAGCAGACAGCTGGACCGACGGGCATCATCCCACCGTCGGGCATCCGCGACGGGGAAAGCCACGCCGGCCAGATCACCAGGGATCAACTCAAAGGCATGAGTAGCAGTGAGATCGCCAAGGCCCTCAGGGAAGGCCGTCTCAACGACCTCATGCAAGGCCGATGAAGACAAGGAGAACATTATGGCCATCAGCAATTTCATCCCCGAGGTATGGTCGGCGGCCATCCTCGAAACCCTGCGTAGCAAGCTGGTCTTCGGCAGCCTGTGCAACCGCGATTACGAAGGCGACATCGCCGAAGCCGGAGACACCGTGCACATCACCGGCATCACCGATATCACCGTCAAGACGTACGACCGTACCGCCGAAATCGATATCGAAGCCGCATCGGACAAAGATGCCGGAACGCTCAACATCGATCAGAGCGACTACTTCGCGTTCTACGTCGGCGATTTGGACGCAGTGCAGGCCAAAGGCAACCTGACCGGCACCTTCACCAACTCCGCCGCCTACGGCATGGCCAAGAAGGTCGACACCTACATCGCCGGACTCATGGACAAGGCCATCAGCAAGGAGACAGCGAAAATCAACGTCAAAACCCCCGCCGACGCCTACACCGCGGTCGTGGCGGCCGGACAGGCTCTCGACGAGGCCGACGTGCCCGACGAAGGACGCTGGATCGCGGTCAGCCCGGCATTCTACGCGATGCTGCTCAAAGACCCCCTGTTCGTTTCCGGCACCGAATCCGGACACTCCACGCTCCTCAACGGCGTCGTCGGCTCGGTCAACGGCATGACCGTGGTCAAATCCAACAACGTACCCGCCGACACGGCTAAGAAGACCCAGTCCATCATCGCCGGCAACAACATGGCCACCACCTTCGCACAGCAGATCAGCAAGGTCGAGGCCATGCGCATGGAGAAGCGTTTCGCCGACATGGTCCGAGGCCTCGACCTGTATGCGGGCAAGGTGGTCCGCCCCGAATGCCTTGCCAAGGTCACTCTGACCATCGATCCGAACGCCGCCTGACCATGAGCCCGCTCGCCACCCTCAAGGACCTCGATAACAACGGCATCGACCACGCGGACAACGACGCGCTCGCCGAACGGCTGCTCGAATCGGTCTCCGCGCAGATCCGGGACGCGGCGGGCAGCCCCATCAGCCTCGGCGAATACACGTTCACGATTCCTTCGGAGCAGTCGCGCAAACTCGACCTGCCCTGCAAGCCGGTACGAAACGTGAGCAAAGTGCTCGTCGACGGCGAAGAAACCACAGGATGGAGGCTGTTCGGCTCAGCCATCTACCGGGACGAGCCGTGGGGACCGTACGGCGGCATACCGGTGCCGGTGACCATAACCGCGACCATCGGATGCGATCCGATTCCTGCCGACATCATCCGTCTCGCCTGCGCCTATGTGGCCGCCGGCCTCCGACAGCACAAGGACGGAGGCCCCGGCAATCGTAGGGGAGTGGCCTACGAACGCATCGACGACTATCAGATCGGCTTCATCCAATCAGGAGACGCCGTCGACGCGATCGACGACATGGAACTGCCGGAGATGACGCGCAAGCGCCTGCGCAGCCGATTCGGCAGCTCGGCCGTCAGCATCGGAGTGTTCCGATGAACATGAGCGCACTATTGGAGCGTGCGCGCCGAAAGGCCGAAACGCTCATGACCGACACCTGCCGGATCGAACGCGCGCAATCCTCCACACAGATCGATCCGGAAACGTTCCTCCCCACCATCCCAGCGACCATCCTCTACGAAGGACGCTGCCGCGTGCAGACATCAGGAGGCATCGCATCCGCCACGAACCTGCAGGGCGAGACCAGTACCTTAAGTCTCACCCCGGAATGGAGCGTCTACCTGCAGCTGCCCATTACCGTCACGGGCCTTGAGGCGGGCGACAGCGCGATCATCACCTCAAGCATGGACCCCGACCTGACAGGACGCCGCTACCGTCTGGTCAACCAGCAAAGCGAAAAATCGCATGCGACGGCCAGGCGATGGAACGTCAAGGAGACACCACAGAAGGAGAAGCCATGAGCATGCTGATCGTCGACACGCACGAACTCGATGCGCTTGCCTCCAGACTTGCGGCCATGAAGGTCAAAGCCTATGCAGGCAGCCTCAAGGTCGTGAAAAAGGGTGCACAGAACATCAAGCAGGCCATCCAGGAGGATGTGTCCGACTCTTCGAACAAGGGATTGAGCAGGATCCGGATCGGATACGACCTGCAGCCCGGTGCCACCGTCATCGAGGCCGACATCGCGCCACGCGAAGGCGGCGCCGGCAATCTCGCGAACATCGCGTTCTTTGGCACGGCACGAGGTGGAGGAACCCACAGGTTCTACGAACACGGTGAGGATGAAGTGGACACCACAGCCGAATACGTGCAACGGGCCGGCATGGAAGCGTTCTACCTATGAGCTGGCTCAAAGCACGTGAAAGCCTCCTCGGTCTCGTCACCGCCCCAAAAGGATGGCATGTGTTCGAGGACGGGCAAGCCCCACCATCGGCGACACCACCATGGGTCATCGCATCTGTTCAGGATGCCGGCCGGATCCATTCGGAGGCCGGCACGGTGCAGACACGCGGGCTGAAACTGAAGCTGACCGTCGTGTCGGCCAGTGAGGCGAGCGTGAACGCCCTGTGCGCCAGTCTGCGGGACAAGCTCGACTATGCACACCCGTCAGGCCTGACACCCCTGATCCCCGACACGGATTCCGGCTCCTACCCATCGGACCTCATAGATTCCTCCACCGGCATGGCCTACGCCATGCGCGTGCTATCACACACCACCACCTATCAACAGTAAGGATCAAACAAATGGCCACCACCATCGATACCGTCCCCGCCTATCTCGAGGACGGCGAACTCAAGACCGTGTTCGTGCCCACAGGAGGCATCGCCGACTATACCAAGCCGACCGTCGCCGAGCTCTCCGCCACAACCGTGCTCGAACTGAGTCCCTACCTGACCGCGACGGGCTTCAGCCTCGACCACAGTCAGGACACCGTTGACGACGACCGCGAATCCAGCGCCGCCGTAGGCACCATCCCAGCCGGAGACAAGTTCTCCAACACCACGCTACAGATCATCAATAACGTCAACCGTGGCTCGGACGCACCGAACAAGGCGTTCGAAACCCTCAAACGCGGCACCAAAGGCTATATCATACGCCGACGCGGCAAGGCCAGCGAAGAACCATTCGAGGCCGGCGACGTGGTCAGCGTGTTCATCGTGACCATCGGACTCGTCTCCCCGGTGGCGCACGCGACCAACGCACGCCAGATGAGCACCGTGAACTTCTCCGTCGACCCGAAAAGCCAGGACGAAACCGTCAAGGTCGTATCCTGACCGACCACATTCCAGCGTCCCGCACCGCTTTCCTGCCCGATGCGGGACGCTCCCCAACAATCCTCAGCGCAGGAACCCATGAAAGGCGAGAACCTCATGACAATCAGCATCGTCCGACCGCACGGCACACTTGAAATCATCACGGACTTCACCCTGTTACAGGAGACCATAAACCTGTACAACCAGCTGATCGACCTTGACCAGGACGACGGAAACGAATTCGCCACCGAAACCGAGAACGCAAACCGTCGCAAGGAACAGGACCGCATCGGCAAGAGACTCAAGGCACTCGCGTCCGAGACCGATGCGAAGACCCTTGTGTTCGAGCTTACGGCGCTCAACTCCAGCACATGGAACCAGATCACGCTCAAGCATGCCAAGACTGACAAGGATGGTCGCATCATTCGTGACTGGCCGGCTCTGATCGCGGAGGTGCTACCGCTTATGATCGATGGGATCCATTGGAAGACCGGCGATGAGCCGGTCGAGATGCAGTCGGGTGAACTGATCGGCCTGATTGGCGAGTTTACCGACTCGCAGACCGCCGACGCTCTACGCGTTATCCAGGAGATCAACACGCCGATCAGCGCACTCCCAAAAGCGATCTCGTGGCGAATCTCGAATACGAGCCGGAACTAGTCGCCCAACTCCGGGCGGCGCGGAGACTCGGCATTAGCCTCAAACGCTTTCAAGGCTGGCGGCCTACAGAACAGGATTCCGTCGAATGGGATTCCTACGAGCGTATGTGGATGCTCGCCCTCGACGAATACGAGTCACATCACATCTGCCCGGTATGCGGCATGGACACTGACTTCTGCCATGACCAGGAGGCGGTGGAACGCGTGTTCGCCGGCGCCGACGTGGAAACCTGCTTCGTCGGTGAGATGCGCGAACTCGCCATGAAGGCGTTCGCGGATTCCGGCGAGGTGCAGGCTCCGAACAGCCAGACCACACGCATGCGTCCAAGGGCGTGACATCATTGAAAGGAGCTACGGTGGGCAATCTCAATTCCAACATCATGATCCGTCTGATGGCCGATACGTCGAACTATTCGACCAAGATGCAAGCGGCCTCCATGAACGCGGAAAAGCTCGCCGTGGCGGTCGAGAAGCCGGTGACCACCGGGCAGAAACTCGGCATGGTCGCATCCAATGTGGCCCTTGGCGTAGGAGCGTTGGCCACCGCCATCGGCGTGAGCGCGGTGAATTCGTTCGCCGAGTTCGACCAAGCCATGTCGGCGGTGCAGGTGGACACCGGCGCGACCGGCGACGAACTGATCGCGTTGAAGGACAAGGCCATCGAGGCCGGCGCACGCACCGTATACGACGCGAAGCAGTGCGCCGACGCGATTGATGAACTTGCCAAGGCCGGCATGAGCACCACCGACATCCTCAACGGCGGTCTCGACGGGGCACTCGACCTCGCGGCATCCGGACAGATGGGTGTCGCCGACGCCGCCGAAATCGCCGCCTCCACCCTCGCCCAATTCAACCTCGCCGGAGACCAGGCCACCCACGTGGCCGACCTGCTCGCCGCCGGAGCCAACGCCGCTATGGGTGGCGTCAGCGATATGGGTGAGGCGTTGGGCATGGTCGGCACGACCGCGAACCAGCTCGGCATGAGCGTGGACGACACCGTCGGCGCATTGACCATGCTCGCCAAACAGGGCATCGTCGGATCCGAAGCCGGCACCCAACTCCGCTCCGCGCTAATCGGCCTGACCTCCGCATCCGGACCGGTCCAAAAGGAGATGGAATCCCTCGGCATCAGCCTGTACGACAGCCAAGGCCAATTCGTCGGCCTCGCCAACTTCGCAGGACAACTGCGCGGCGCACTCCAGGACCTCACCCCGGAGGAACGCGCCAACGCGATGGGCATCCTGTTCTCCAACGCGGCCATGAACGCCGGCAACATCCTCTACGCCGAAGGCAAAGACGGCGTCGAATCCTACACGAAAGCCGTCCAACGCAACGGATACGCCTCACAGCAGGCCTCCGCACTGACCGACAATCTCAAAGGCGACATGGAACAACTCTCCGGCGCCTTCGAATCCGCTTCCATCAAAATCGGCGAAGGAGCGGACGGACCATTACGCAAAATCGTCCAAACGGCCACGGACGTGGTCGACGCATTCGGCGACCTACCCGCAGGAGTACAGCAAGGCGTAGTCGCTTTCGGAATGCTCACCGGAGCCGCCGCAGGCATCCACAAGATCTTCTCCAGCACTGCCATGCAGAGCAGCAAACTTGGCACGTCGATCGGTAACATCGTCGACCCCATCGGCAACGTGCAGCGAGCCATCCCCAAATTCAAGGAAGGATTCGGCGACCTAGCCGCCGTCCTCTCCACAAGCTGGCAATCCCTCTCATCAGGCACGCCAGTCATCGGACAATCGACAGTGGCGTTAAGCGGCCTGAAAAACATCGGAAGCGGACTCATCACCATGATGGGAGGACCTTGGGGAATCGCACTCACGGCAGGCACAGCCCTACTCGCATCCTTCGCCCAAGAACACGAAGCCGCCAAACAACGCGTCGAACAGCTCACCGACGCGATGCAATCAGGAACCTCGGCCGTCGAATACTACACCAGCGCATTCAACGACGGCAGCAGCAGCCGATACACCGACGGATTCTTCAACAAACTGAAAAACGGCTACGACACCGTCTGGGACGCAGTAGACAAAGTCGGCATCAAACACGCCACCTACATCAAAGCCATCCAAGGCGACCAAGAAGCCTACAACAAAGTCCAAAAGGCCGTCAACGACTACACGTCAAGCCTCAACGTCTGGGACCAATGGTGGGATAGCAGCGGCAACACCACACTCGAAGCCCTCGCGGAAGGACAAGACAACTACAAGAAAGCCACCGAAACCTCCACCGAAACACAAAAACAAGCGACACAAGCCGAACTCGAAAAAACCTCGGCCCTCCTCAACGGCACCAATGCCACAAAACAGGCGGCGGACGCCAACCAAGACGCAGCGGACTCCGACACCATCCTCAACGAAAAACTCGAAGCCTCCACCAAAGGCATCAACGAACAAGCCGAAGCGCTCGCCAACGTCATCGACGCGCTCGAAACCTATTATGGTTTCAATCTGAGCGAGTCGGATGCGTTGATCAAATTGCATGAGGATTACGACAAGTGCTCCGAATCGATCAAAGAGAACGGTGCGACGCTTGACCTTAACACGGATAAGGGTCGGGACAATCAGAGCGCCCTCAATGACCTCGCCAAGGCGGCATATGATGCCGCCAAGGCCCAGGCCAGGAACGGCAAGAGCGTCGACGAGGTCGGGGCCACCATGGATGATGCGCGTGCCAAGCTGACCGACTACGCGCAAAAGATGGGAATGAGCGCGGAAGAGGCGAACCAGTTCGCCGACAGTGTTGGTATCAGCCGTCAAGCGGTCGAGGATCTCGTCAAGAACGTCGCCGATGCGAACGGCACCAACGCCGACATGAACATCATCGTCACCGACCAGGCCTCCAAAACCCTTGATTCCGTCAAATTGAAGGCGGAGAACATCAAAGGCAAGAAAGAGGTTAGGATCACCGGTAACAATGATGATGCGATGAAGGCCATCAGCGAGGTCACCGGTGCGAAGATCGATCCTAAGACCGGACAGCTGACACTGAATGCCGACCAGTACAACATCGCCCTCGCTCTGGCCAATGGTGCGAAGATCGATCCGAAGACCGGCGTGCTGTTGGGCGAGAACAACGACTACTGGCAGAAGATCGCCTCCGCGAACGGTTGGAGGATCGATCCGAAGACCGGGGAGATCAGCGGTGATAACGGGAAGTTCATGGCCGCGAAAAAAGCCGTTGAGAATACGACCATCAAGGGCAAGAAGGTCTCAGTCGACGCCGATGCATCCGGATTCTGGGGTACTGTGAACGGGATACTCGGCAGAGTGTTCAAGGTCAAGGTCTCCACCGAGGGCGGGCACGCGTCCGGCGGCTACATCACGGGTCCCGGCACCGGAACCAGCGACAGCATCCACGCATGGCTGTCGAACGGCGAATACGTGATCCGTGCCGAAGCTGTCAGAGCATTAGGTCGTGGCTTCTTCGACCGAATCAACTACCGGCGCTACGCGTCCGGCGGCTACGTCGAGGCCACGCCGGTGCCCATGCCGGTCAAAACGGAATCTGACAATCTGACGACGAATCTCGCCATCGTCCGGGCCATTGACAGTTTCCACGCCGACATGCCGAGTCTGCTTGCGGCCGCCTGCAGTGGTATGAGCGACCGTGAATTCGGAAGGATGGTACGCAAGTGCATGCAATGACATACACGAGTCACAACGGGCAGACCGCCGACCTCTACGGCGAATGGGCTTGGGTGCCAAACCTAACCGACATTCGTGGCGGCAAATGGACATACACTCTCGGCACCCGAGGAATTACCGGCGCCAGCCGTCCGGCTGTGGAATCGAAATTCACCGTCAACAGTACGAATCCCGAACAACTGGATGGCATACAGGCTCTGTTTGACAGTGACGTGCAACAGCTCACGCCCGGCATGCTTACTATCAACGGAGAGTGGTCGCAACGGGCCCTGATCGTCGGCCGAGACGTACAGTCACCCACGCCAAGCCCCGACCTCGTCATAATCACCTTCACCGTCATCCTCTGTGATGGCACATGGAGCAGGGCTCTGCCGACGCAGCATTTCTATCCGGTCTCATCTGGCACCAATTCGCAATTGGACCTGCCCACTGATCTGCCGACGGATCTCGCCGCGTCGAGGATCGTTCTGCTGGTGTCGAACCCCAGCATCCTGCCGGCGGAATTCGTCGCGACGATTTTTGGCCCTTGTACGAATCCGAGCTTCACCGTCGGAAGCAACAGCTACGAGTTTGAGGATCTGACCGTTCCGATCGGTGGATACGTCAGACTGACGGCCACGGGTCTGGAGAAAGGCATCCGTCTCGTCACCGAAAACGGTGATGAGACGGATGCCTTCTCGCATGGGGTACGTGACAGTGGCGCAGGCGGTGGACGCTATATTTTCGAGCCGATGCCGGCGGGAAACAATCTTTTGACGGTTTCGGGGAATTTCGGACTCGACATCGATCTTTACGAGAGGGGAGACGTGCCATGGTCGACATTGTCTTAGCCGACACCGACTTCAAGCCGCGCGGCATCGTCTCCGACACCACGTTGGACTGGGCATCCGGCACCGACGAAAACGATTTCGAACTGAACGTCGGATCCGGTATCAAACCGAAACTCGGATGGTGGTGGTGGATTGACGGCACGGAGATTGGAGGCCGCATCGATGACTTTCGCACCACGGTCGCCTCCGGCGTATCGGAGCTTACATGGCTCGGACGCTCGTGGACGGGTATTCTCTCATCGAAGATCCTCCGTCCAGACAACGGACAGGATTATCTCGTAGTGTCCGGCAAACTGCCGGATGTCGTGGCGAACCTTACAAGACGAATCGGGTTAGAGTCCGTGTTCACGGTCAAGTCGGATGACATGGGCACCGTCACGAATTGGATCTTCAAGGATCCACGCTACGTGGACGCCTACACGGGACTGCGAAACCTGCTTTCCTCATGCGGTCGACGCCTCGACTTCAGGGCCGTGAACAATCACATCATGCTCGACATCGTGCCAGTCACGACAATCGACGGCACGGTGGACTCCGACCTCGTGGATTTCGAAGCCGGGACCAAGCATCGGGTCACGAATCATCTCATCGGTCTCGGCGAACAGGAACTGAAGGACAGGCTCATCTCGGAATGGTATGCGGACGCGGATGGAAACGTTTCGCGCGAGCAGACACTCACCGGAGTGGACGAGATAACCGAAATCTACGACTACACGTGCGCCGAACAGGCGACACTAGATGACAACACGAGGAAACGTCTGCAGGATCTTCAGTCCGGTGGCAGTGTTGACGTAACCTTGTCCGACAAGCTCGGCGAACGTTTGCACGTGGATGACGTCGTAACAGCCAGCGACCGCAACACCGGCTTTTCCGTAACCGCGAAGGTCACGAAACGAATCATCAAAATCACCTCCGGAGTGATGACCTCCTTATGCGAGGTCGGACAGAGCATCGTCAAGGAAACATACAGTGGAAGGTAAGACATGACAATCGAATTGGTCGACGGCAAGGGCGGCACCGCGCACATCTCCAGCGAGGACAAGGCGATCATTCACCAGGCGAAGTTCGGCAAGGTAGACATGGTGTCTGATTGGGGGGATGCGCTGGAATGCACGATGAGCAGTGCGAACAAGGCGACCATCGGCACCGGTTGCGCTTCCATTCAAGGTCTGGACTGGCACATCACCAGCGCCGAGAGGGTGACCATCACCAACGGCTCACAAGGTATGAAGAGGAATGACATCATCGCCGCGCACTACCACCGCGACTCATCCTCGGGTATCGAGAAGATCGAACTGGTAGTCCTGAAAGGTGCCGCCAATGCCATGACCGCTACCGATCCGACAGTTCCGGCCGGACGGATCCTGTCCGGCGCGACCGACGCGTACATGCCGTTGTGGCGTATCCCGTTGGATGGCATCACGGTGGGCACGCCGGTTCGCCTGTTCGCCCTGAGAACGGCCGTGTGGGATTCCGTATCCCAGATCCTGATTGATAATCAGTACGGCACCGTGACGGGTTGGAGATCCGGGCTGGTGTGCATGATCGACGTCGCGTGGAGGAGCGCGGTGGCCGGCTCGTGGGATTCCGGATCGTTCGGCACGCTGCCAGAGGGATGGCGTCCGGCCCACGTCGTACACATGCCATTCACGGGACGCGACGGGGGAAGCCAGCGCCTCTTGCAGTTGGAGCCGTCCGGCAAGATGACCTACAGCAACATGGGCGGTACGCAGAATGCGGGCGCGTTCAACGGCACGTTCACCTATCTCGCCGTCTAAGACTGTCGGTTGTCGGTGACGAACGTCAGCGTCCAGTTGATGCGGATCTTCTTGCTGACCGGCCGGTCGAACCAGACCAGGACGGCGCTGTTCTGGTGGAGCGTGCCTAGGATGATTGCGTTGCAGGCGTCCCAGTCGCCGTTCATGGCCGCCACGGAGACCGGCAGGTCGGGGTCCACGCCGCATCTAGCGGCGAACTGCCGGATGGTCTGGGCCGACAGGAGCTGCGCGGTCGCCGTGTTGTCCGGTTGCAGGACCGTGCTGCCGGTGACGGTCGGCGCATGGGATACGGAATCCCACACGGCCAGCACGATGGCTGGCGGGGTGGGGTTTAGATGGGTGTGCCGAGTAACAGACGCTCCCATGCCCGCTGCATATCGCGCAACACCGACAGGTCCGGTCGCAGATAATAGCGAGCCGTGGTCTGGATGTCTGCGTGGCCCAGCTGGCGTGCAACCACCGAAACGTCCGTGCCGGCCTTGATTGCCAGCGTACCGAACGTGTGACGGAGATTCCGGGGCGGCACGCAGGGCAGGGACATATGCCGGCACCATGAGCGATAGCGTCTTGCCACTTGGTTGGCGTTCAGCGGGCCGACCAGACGTCCTCTCCTCCCACACCTTAATTGTGCGAGCCGTTTGACCGCGAACCGCGGCAGGGCGACGGTCCTGCGGCTCAAATCCGTCTTCGGCTCCGTGACCGTCTCATGACCAGACACCCATTGCACGCTGCGGCACACACTCACCGTACCCCTTCGCAGGTCGAGGTCCGCCCATTCCACGCCCACGCTCTCGCAGCGTCGCAGTCCCGCGCATACGGACACGAGAAGCCACGCCTCGAGCGCATGTCCATGGAATCCCCTCAACAGCCGACGTACCTGCCTTACATCAAGCACTTGAGGCTCATAACGGTGCAGATGGGGCAGTCCGATTCGTCGGAGGCTCACATCGTTGTCCGTGATTCCTTTACGGTAGGCGAGTCTGAGAATGGCCCTAAGTACGGCCCACGCCTTGCGTGCGGCACCCGGATGGTCGAATCCCGACAGCCAGTCCTCGATCTGCGTTGCGGTGATGGATTCCAATTCCACCATGCCCCATTTCGGTTGGATATGGCATCTCCACGCGCTCTCATAGCCCACTCTCGTGCACTCGCGCAGGCGTATGCAACCTGGCCACCACACCTGCTCCGCAAACTCTCCAACCAGCATTTCCAACCTCCGAATCCCACATACGGCTACCAGCATCTCCACAGTAGACACGTGTGGGTTTTCTCCCCTACTGGAAAGGACAACCCATGAGTCCAGTGGACATCACAGCCATCATCATCGCCGTCATCGGTTCCGGAAGCAGCGGCGTATTCGTCTCATGGATGCTTGGCAGGATCGACCGTCGAGACGATCCGCTGCATGAAGGAGTCCGTGAACTGCTTTTCTGCAAACTCGAGGATCTCCATGCCCAGATGGTGGCCGACAACGGCATCTGTGATGTAGGCACCAAACAGACGGCGGAACGAATCTATACCGCCTATCACCAGCTCGGTGGCAACGGCGTAGGCAAGCAGATGATCGAGGAAATTCGCGAAGCACATATTGTCAAGGACTGATTTCACGGGTTCGAGGCATTCAGCCAAGAGCCACAACATAACCAGTAAGGAGAAACAAAGGATGCATATCCTGAATAACGGCAAACCGAAGCACAAGCGGTCCCGGAGTCCTCGTGCAAAACCGCTGTCCGCGCTTGTCGCAGCCCTGTGTCTGTCCATCGTGCCATGCGCGTCGGCGAACATGAACGTGATCGACGTGTCGGGCTGGCAGTCACCGGACGTGACGCGAGTCGTGGACGCCGACGCCGCGATCGTGAAGATCACGGAGGGCAACGGCTATACGAACCCGTCATGGTCAAGCCAGATTCAGTGGGCGCAGCAGACCGGCAAGGCATGCGGCGGCTACCATTACGCCAACGGAGGGAACGTGACCGCCGAAGTGAACCACTACCTGAACCGGTTCAGCGGCTACGTGGGCCAGTGCGTGCTCGCCTTGGACTGGGAGAGCGGCGGCAACTCGGCCTGGGGCAACGGCGACTGGGTGCGCCAGTGGGTCAACCTCGTCTACCGGCGCACCAAGGTATGGCCCATCGTGTACGTACAGGATTCCGCCGTCGGTCAGATCCCGTCCGACGTACGCGCCCACTGTATGCTGTGGAAGGCACAGTATGCCTCCATGAACGCGACCGGCTGGCAGTCCACCCCGTGGAACGCCGGCAGCAAGGGCGAAGGCATGGTCCAGTACTCGTCCACCGGCTATCTGAATGGCGTCGGCCCGCTTGATCTGAACCTTTTCTTCGGTGAACGAGACGCATGGCAGAAAATCGCCAACGGTGACCGGGACAAGACGAAACAGGAGATCAAGGCCGATCCGGTGAAACCGACCGTCACTATCACCCCTGACTATGAAGACATGGCTACCAAGGCCATCCGTGGCGTTTATGGCAACGGTCGAGAGCGGCGCAACGCGTTGGGCGGCGCTTATGACAGGGTCATGGCGATCGTCAACCGGCGTCTGGGCGGCTTAGCCGCCGCGTCTACGAACACGGACAGCGTGTGTGTGGTCGTACGTGGCGGGGATACGCTCTCCGGGATCGCGGCACGGTATGGCGGCTCCTACATGCAGTGGGCCGGCTACCGGTCCGGCAATCCGAACGTCCTGTACGTCGGTGAACGTGTCTGCCGGGGCTCGGCCCAGTCGACCCATGCCACCGGAGGCAATGCTGTCCATGCCGTGCAACGCGGCGAAAGCCTCTGGTCAATCTACGGCACCGGCTGGCAGGCCGCCGCCCAACGTAACGGATTGCGCTACCCATACATCATCTATCCGGGCCAGACTCTGCGATAGGGAAAGGAAACATCATGGAAGACAAGATTAGCGAAACCCCGTCCATGGGGAAAGAAGGAGAGGATTCGACCCTCGGACAGGAGTCGGATGCCAAAGCCTTCCTTTTGCCTGACAAGGCGTATGACGTGCTCAAGTGGCTCGCCCTGATCGCCCTGCCTGCCTTGGCATGGTTCATCGGTATCCTCGGACCGACATGGGGCATTCCCCATGTGGATGCCATCGTGACCACAATCAACGTCGTTGGCACGCTCATCGGCATCCTCATCGGAGCCAGCACGCTCAAAGGCAGCATAACCCTCGCCGCCTGAACCATCGCAAACCCAATCGCCCCTCACAGGTCGAAAGAACCAATGAGGGGCGATTTTCGTGTTAAACATGGTATGTGATGGAATCCCTCGGCTAATTGTAGGACCGGGCTTGTTCGAATCGAACCGTCGAGATGGGCCTTACCTACTGTGATGCTTCCAGAATTGGGAGGAGTCACGAATCGATATTCGTGAACGATCAATTCCGTAAGATTCCAGCCTCTTCTGGGTATCATCAAAGTTGTTGGAATCCAGCTTATAAACATATATTGTCCAGTAGGGAAGCAGACGTTTTTCTATTTGTCGGAAGTATTCACTGTCTATTTCGGACAGACTGTGTCCGATGACATAGATCTCAATAATCTTATCGGTGAAAATCTCGGCCATACTGTTAAGGAAGGGAACGAGCCAGCAATCGGCTCTTTCTTCAGTATTCTTGAACGTTCTTTCGTATGGTTTTTTAATGAGATTTTGCATGACCTTTCGGACAAGATCGTCAATGGACATGAATTCCTTCTCACTGTTGACGGGGTCGAGTAAATCATCGATCTCTTTATCGCGGTCATGGCCTAGAATGATATCTTTTCCGACCTCCCCGTGAATATGACAGATTCGTTGTTCCGGTATACCGTATAAACGTTCCAAGGTGTGGGTGTAGTTGAATGACAGGAACCAATTGTCGGGTACCAATTCGGGAACAGGGGCGAGGGAGCGGATGGATGATGACGGGATAGTGTTATCCTGTTGTTCTATCCACTCTCTGAAATCGGCCTGCATCACTTCCGTCGTCTTCAGATTCACAAGTCCTTGCTCGTAGCCTTCAGTGCTTTCAAGGGTCTCCTCCGCATTGAGCGTGAGCATCCCGTCCTCTTCCAGGAGTATGTCCCTGCTTCCCTCGGCCGATGCCATCAGACGCTCATACAGATCTTTCGATGCGATCCGTCCGAGCGCTTCTTCGAGATTGGCCCATAGCTCACATGAATTGACCTTGAAATTATCGCGGAATGATTCATAATCTTCCAGGTATTCTCGTTCGAACCACTGTTTAAAATCCAAATATCCAGTATGTAACTTATGCTCCAGATCGAGACCATTGCCGACGATTATCAACTTACTCATAATGGCACCTTTTTCAGTCATCGGAAGGTCGATATTACCACACGCGAAAATACCGTCAGAACGACCTAAGGCAGACAATGACAGACCATCTCTTTCCCTTTCGGTGACATTTGGTTCGTGTGACCTCTATAGACGGGTTCAAGTAGAATCAGAATGCCATCGAGGCAAAGTTGAACTAGGCAACCGATACGAAAAAAGAGGAACTTCAGTCCAACCTTAGAGTGGTGTTTCGAGTGGTATCCAAAACACCAGACATTGAGAATCATTGCTGGACAAACGAAAAGGAAGACATTTGCCAACATCTGACGTGAGACGAGAAATGGAGCGGCTGCGACCCGTGTACGAGACCGGCGTGCTACGACTCCTGCTACGCAGCAATTCGATGTTGTACGTCGCATTGCTACGCTCCTCGTTCGATCCGCTCACCGGCGAACTGCCACGCGATGTATTAGAGGAGCGTATCTCACGCAGCCTGTCGCGTCTGGCCGAAACCGGCGATTATACGGTGAAAGACGACCAGACGGTAAGACAGGCCGCGCACGCGATCCTACTCGAACTGTCCCGTGAAGGCGATGATGACTACGCTTGGCTCGCCAATTCACTGGATGTCGCCTCGCACCGTTACCTGTACCGTCTGACGGCTCGCGCACATCGTGCGATTGAAGCGTTGCATCGACTGGAAGACACCACGCAGGCGTTATCCGGCGCGCAAGCCAACAGCATCATCATGGAAATCGAACACGCACGCATGCAGCTGACCGCCGACCCACGTGAACGCATCAAACTGCTCAGGAAGGACATCGAAGAACGTCAAAAAGAGATCGACGAGCTTGAACGCAACGAAACCATCGAAAGACTAACTTCCGAGCAGGTCGGCGACATCATCAACGTCATCCACAACACGCTTCGGGGCGTGCCGATCGATCTACGTGAACTGGCGCTCGCCGAACGTGACAACGGCGACGTGTTGCGCCGGCGCATGCAGTCGGGTGCCATGAGCGTGGAAGACATCCTTACCGCCTATCATGACGAATACCGTAAATCGTTCCGTGAATCCGACAGCGGCAGACGCTTCGAGGACGCCTTCCAGGTGATCGTCACCGACGAAGGACGTCAGGAAATCGACGACGCCGTACGTGACATCGCCAAAAACCCATATCTGGACGGTGAGCCGGGCGCGCTGCTCGGTCAGGTTCGTGCCGAACTCGAACGCATTTATTCGGGCATCGAGGATGTGCGCAGGCAGATCCGCGCCTCCGATGAGGCAATCAGTCGACTCGTCCGCCAGCAGACCGACACCCGATACCGTACCATGCTGGCCACATTGAACCAGCTGTTTGCCAAAACCAACGCCGAAGCCAAGGCGAATCCGAACGCCACGGACCGGCCATACCACACTGATACGGGTCTGTCACAGATTGCGGTATTGCCTACCAAGCCGGCCAAGGCCATGGTACGGAACGCCACCGCGGCACTGAATGACAGCGCCCCAACCGTCGGACTGCCCGACCTCAAGGCCATGATCGAAGTGTGCGGACCACGTCTGCGCCACATGGTCGATCTGATTCATCGCAACCCCGTCATGTCACATGACGGCATGCGCGTGGACTTCGCGGCAAGCTTTAACCGACTGCCGGCCAGCGAACGCCGAGAAAGCGAAATCATCGGCTTCCTCAGCGCGTTACGCACCGAAAACGACATGGCATGCGCCACCTGGAACTGCGTATCGCTCGACGGCACCCCCAGAACATGGCGAACCAGACCGATACTCGCCACCACACAGACGCTTGATGACATCATCAGGGAAGGCTGAACGCAATGACAGACGAACACAGCGAAACCGTCGGCATCGAACGGTCTCTTCCAACCGTCGAACAACCCGCCCTCTTCGACGGCGACACAGGCGACATGACCGCCGATGCCCGCATGGCCGCCATCGCGCTGAAACGAGAACGCTACATTTCCGGAGAACTATTCGACCTGGTCAAAGACAACGTCGAAGCCGTCGAACGATCCCTGAACAACGACATGCTTCGCCTCGTATCCAACGAGAAATACCACGTCATGTACGCGGCACCCGTCAGCGGCATCGAATCGAACATCCGTTCGCTGAAAACCCGCGCGAGTCTCAGCCGTGAGGATGCGGCCATGCTCGCATTCCTGCGCATCCACGTACTCGAATACGAAAACCAGAAAACCCCGGTGGCCGACTGGCAGGTCAGCCGCGATGAAATCCGTGCCGCGCTCGCCACGGGCGCCGGCTATCTCGCGGGCGGCAATGATGAGGAAGGCACGACGAAGAAGATCGCCGCCGCCATCTCCCGTATGACGACCTACGGGTATCTCGAGCCGACCGATGACGACGAGATGCTTGCGATCACGCCGCTGGTACCGATTGTGCTTGACCGGCAGCTGGCCGACGAGTGGCTGGACATGACCACGCCGTCCATGACGCACGATACCGATGCGGGAATGTTGGATCCCATATCCGAAGAAAACGGAACGACCGACGAAGAGGAGCGATGATGGCGGGAGACGATATGAAAATCATCGCCGATCGATGGATGATGGAAAGCCGACAGATCGTCAACTGGGGTTCCTATGACGGCTACCAGGAATTCAGGCCGTCCATCGACGCCGAATCGCCAGTCACCCTCCTGGCCGGCGCCAGCGAATCAGGCAAATCCACGCTCGTCGACGCGCAGATTTCCCTGCTATACCCCAATGGCACGCCCTATAACAAGGCGTCCAACGCAGGTCGATCCGAGCGCAACGACTACACGTACCTGCGCGGCATGATCGGCATCAGTGACGGTGATAACGGCGAAACGCCGATCTTCCTGCGAGGACGTGACGCTAATGGCACGCCACAGGCCATATGGGGCGCCATCGTCGACACATACGTGAACCGCACCACCGGAAGTACGCTCTCCTGCGGCAAATTCCTCTACCTGCCCGCCGGAGACGGCAAAGACGAGGTGCGCCGTCGCTACATTGCATGGAATCGCAAAATAGATCCGCAAATCATGGACCGGTACCGTGATATGCCATTCACCCCCAACATGTTCAAGAAAGCGTATCCGGATTGCAGCATATTCCCCAATGCCAGCGCATTCCACGCATACATCTGGCAGGAGATGGGCCTCAGCGCCGAAGCATGCCGACTCCTGCACAAAATACAATCCGCTGACGCTCCGTCGCGACTCGACGACATCTTCAAACAAGGCGTGCTCGACGTGCCCGAGGCGCTCAGACTCGCACAGGACACCGTCGACGACTACGATCGGTTCAACGCCAACTTCCATAGCATGGAAGACAAAGCCAGACGCGTCGCCAAACTCCAAGACATCCAAACCCAATACGACGCATACGCCAAACACCTGACCCAAGTGCGCGAATACGAAACCGTGAACCCCGACAGCCAGCAGGGCCTCGAAACCCTGACCCTATGGATGCGTTCGCGCATGGCCAGCGAAGTGCGAGCCGGACTGCCCGCCGCCGAACGCAAGGTGAAGCAGCAGGAATGCGACCTGCACGAGGCACAGGAGCGGATCTCCGATGTGAACAGGCAACGCGAAGCCATCGTCGAACGCATCAAAGGCATTGACGGCGGAACCTTGCAACGGCTGAGCGATGACCTGGAACGCGCCCGACGCGACATGCAAGATGTGCGCTCGCAGCGTCAAAGCATCGTCGAGAAATTCGAGGGTGTCGAAGGTGCATTGCCATCCGACGAGACGTCCTGGAACGCGAAACGCGACGCATTGACCCGATCCATGGAAACGTTCGACGAACGCATGGGGGATCTGGAATCCAAGCGGGATCGTCTGATCGGCGAGCGCACCGCAGCCAGTCAGGAATGTGCGCAGTTGCGCCGGGACTATGATCGCAAACGCAGGCAGAGGACCCGCATCACCCAGGCGATGGATGAGGCTCGTGCGCTGATCGCGAAGGCGGTGGGCCTGAGCCCGGACGAATTGCCGTATGCGGCGGAGCTGATGGATGTGTGCGAGAGCGACGAACGTTGGCGCACCGCCATGAACGTCACGTATGCGCCGATTGCGCAGACCATTCTTGTCGACAGCCGCCACGAGCGGGGATTCGCGGCGAAGATCAGCGCGATCGATCCGTCGCTGATGATCCGGCGCACCTGGCAGTTCGTGGATGTGGACAAGAGCTATGATTGCGCCCGCAAAGACGGTTGGATATCGTCGAAATTGCAGTATCGTGAGGATTCGCCGTTTGTCGGATGGCTGAAGGAACAGACCGCTTCGGCCCGTTTGGACGCATTGTGCGTGGAGACCATCGACGATGCCGCACACGAACGCCGTCAGGTGCAGGCTGATGGTCAGATCAAGTCCGGCGTGCACGGTTTCCATGGCATCAAAGGCATGAATCCGATCATCGGTTTCGTCAATGAAGGCTATCTGACGGAATTGAAGAAACAGCTTGACGAAGCGCATCATAGATTGTCCGATACCGAACGTCGCTGCGGCATGGTGCGCAAGAGCATCGACCTGATGCACGCGGAAAAGAATCTTGCGGATCTGGTCGCGAATATGACGTGGAATAAAATCGATGTGGTCGGTGCGGAAACGCTTGTCGAGAATCTGAAACGGCGAATCGAACAGATTGAAGACAATCCTGAAATGACGCGGCTTACCGAGCGACGCGAGGAAATCGACAGGCTGCTTGATGAAGCGAATGCCCGCTTCTACCACGCCAAAAGCGAAATGCAATCGACCCAGGCGGCGGTCGATGCCGAACATGCGTGGCTGGAAGCATATGAGAGCATCGAATTTGACGATGATGCGCTATCCGGCGATGTATCGAACATGCTGGCCGACGTATATGAGGGATGTTTCGGCGGTGTGGTCCATGCCGAGGACAGACCGAAGCTGATCGCCGGCGGGAACGACGAGATCGGCGGGCATTCGTTCGAGACGCGCATCGGGCACGCCATGGAACGCGCCATGCGCGAACAGAACGCGGCATTGGGCAAACGTGCAGGGGAGTTGCGTACCGTCGTGGAACAGAGTATGGCCTCCTACTTGGAGAGATACGCTCCCGACGATGACTCCGCGACAGGCAGCGTTGAGGATTACAGGTTCTATCTTGAGGAGCTGCACAGTCTGCAGATGCTCGTCACGCGAGAGGCGACCGACGAAGAATACGCCAACAGCCTCGACAAGCTCACCAAGAATTTCCTGCAACTCAACCGTGCACTCAACACCGATCAAGAAAACGTCAAGGACCAGCTCGAACGCATCAACGGCATGCTCGCCGGGCAGAAATTCGGCCCGCGCGGCGGCAGGCTGTCCATCGACGTGGAATTCCGCCCCATCGAACGTGCATTCGTCTCATCCTTGAAGGCCACGCTGAACAAGCTCGACGAATGGTTCAGGAACGACAAGGACGATCCTGATGCCACACGCAAGGCATTCACCTCCTGCGCCACGTTCATCGAACGTGTTCGTCGGGAACTGGAACAGGTACGCGACGTGAACGGCATCAGGAGCTACGGCGCACGCAACCTCGACCCGCGCGCACGAAGCACGTTCTACGCCATCGTGCATCATGACGACGGTCCTGACGAGCGCATCAGCTCCACCGGCGGCAAATCCGGCGGCGCCCTGCAGGAACTGACATCGTTCATCTACGGTGCGGCGCTCATCTACCTACTCGGCGGTGACGTGACCGGCAGCCCCACCTATACGACGCTGTTCCTCGACGAGGCCCTCATCAAGGCCGACGGCCGCTACACGCAACGTGCGCTCAACGTACTGCCTCGTCTCGGCTTCCAAGTCATCGTATCCGCACCGGAAAGCAAGACCGCCGAAATCCTCGGCGTATCCACCAAAGCATACGTGGCCTACAAGGATCCGTCGGTAGGACGTTCGTTCCTGCAGGAGCTTACCTCCGAAGACATCGCCCGTCAGGAAGCCGAGCTCCACGATGCAATCGACGCCATGCCGGCGGCCCCGAACGATATAGGGCCCACAACGACCACGATTCTCGAACAGGTGTTCTAAAACACTCCGAAAATGCGGTATCCTTAAGGACTGAAACCCGGAAAAACAGTGAGCGGAGGATCGTTGTGGCTGCGAAGCGAACGAACGCAACAAACGGCGAAGTCGTAGTGGAACGCGTCATGACCAGTGACGCGTTCCTGGCACGAGAAATCAAAAAAGCGCCGATGAAAGCCGAAAACGGTTCGCTAGTAGCTGACTTGAAACACCTGCCCAACGATCTCAAAATCGTCATCCAAGGCGCTCGCGAGCATAATCTCAGGAACGTCGATCTGGAGTTTCCGCGAAACCGTATGGTCGTATTCACCGGTTTGTCCGGATCGGGCAAGTCCTCGCTGGCGTTCGATACGCTGTTCGCCGAGGGCCAGCGTCGCTATGTCGAGTCATTGTCGGCGTATGCACGTCAGTTCCTCGGCCAGATGGACAAGCCTGACGTCGACTTCATTGAGGGACTGAGTCCGGCGGTCTCCATTGATCAGAAGACCACGAACCGTAATCCGCGTTCCACCGTCGGAACCATCACCGAAGTCTATGATTACCTGCGACTGCTGTTCGCCCGTACCGGTATTCCGCATTGTCCGGAATGCGGTTCGCTGGTCAGCGCGCAGACCCCGCAGCAGATGGTCGACGCATTGTTGACGTATCCGGAACGTACGCGATTTCAGATACTTGCGCCGGTGGTACGTGGGCGCAAAGGTGAGTTCGAGGATCTGCTGGAGCTGCTTCGCGGGGACGGCTATGCCCGTGCTCTCATCGACGGTGAGATGAGGCAGCTGTCGGATGATATCAAGCTCACCAAGCAGAAGAAGCACACTATCGAGGTGGTGGTGGACCGTCTGGTGGTCAAAGACGGTATCCGACAGCGCCTGACCGATTCGGTGGAGACCGCGTTGAAACTCGCCAAGGGCGTGATCGTCGCCGATTTCGTCGATTTGGATGAGAAGGATCCGGACCGACGCAAGCCATTTTCCGAAAAACGGGCATGCCCGAACGGCCATCAACTGGAACTCGACGAGATCGAACCGCGTACCTTCTCCTTCAACGCCCCATATGGCGCATGCCCGGTGTGCACCGGCATCGGATACAAGCTGGAAATCGATCCGGAACTGGTGATTCCCGACCCCGATAAGACGCTCAACGAGGGTGCCATCGAACCATGGGGGTTGACCAAGGGCACCGGCGAATATTATCGTCATGTGCTTGAAGGCCTTGGCGATGAGATGGGCTTCGATCTGGACACTCCGTGGAAGAAGCTTCCGGAGGAGGTCCGTCATGCCATCATGTATGGCCGTGATTTCAAGGTGCAGGTTTCATACCGTAACCGTTGGGGCCGCATGCGCGAGTATTCGACCGGTTTCGAGGGCGTGGTCCGCACGCTCATGCGCCGCCATGATGAAACCGACTCCGACCAGATGAAACAGTACTACGAGTCGTATATGCGTGAAGTGCCATGTCAGGCATGCCATGGTCGTCGGTTACGTCCGGAAGTGCTGGCCGTCACCGTCGGCGATGAATCCATCGCGGACGTGTGCGACATGGCGGTCGAACACAGTCTCGACTGGATCAACAATCTGCAGCTCGAAGGCTCCGCCGCGCAGATCGCGGGAGAGGTGGTCAAGGAAATCCGTGCACGATTGGGCTTTCTCAACGATGTCGGTCTGAACTACCTGACGTTGTCACGAGCCGCCAAGACATTGTCCGGCGGCGAGGCGCAGCGCATTCGTCTGGCCACGCAGATTGGCTCGGGTCTGGTCGGCGTGATGTACGTGCTCGATGAGCCTTCCATCGGGCTGCATCAACGTGACAACGAGCGTCTGATCACCACGTTGCATCATCTCCGCGACCTCGGCAACACGCTGATCGTCGTCGAGCATGACGAAGACACCATCACGAACGCCGACTGGGTGATCGATATCGGTCCCGGCGCAGGAGAACATGGCGGGGAAGTCGTATATTCCGGCCCCGCCAGAAAACTCACCGACGCGCCGAGGTCCATCACTGGCGACTACATTGCCGGACGTCGTGAGATCACGGTGCCCGAATCACGTCGCAAGGTGCGCAAGACCAAGCAGCTGCACGTGGTGGGTGCCCGTGAAAACAATCTCAAGGATCTGACGGTGAACTTTCCGTTGGGAGTGTTCACCTGTGTGACGGGCGTTTCCGGATCGGGAAAATCCACGCTGGTCAACCAGATTCTCTATCCGGTCCTCGCGGACAAGCTCAACGGCGCACGTATCGTGCCTGGCAAGTACACCCGTGTGGAAGGCGTCGGTCAGTGCGACAAGGTGATCCATGTCGACCAGAATCCGATTGGACGCACCCCGCGCTCCAATCCGGCCACCTATACCGGCGTATGGGACAAGATTCGCACCCTGTTCGCCAAAACGCCCGAAGCGCAGGTGCGCGGATACGGTCCGGGACGATTCTCATTCAATGTCAAGGGCGGTCGATGCGAAGCCTGCCATGGAGACGGTACGCTGAAAATCGAGATGAACTTTCTGCCGGATGTCTACGTTGACTGCGAGGAATGTCATGGCAAGCGCTACAACCGTGAGACCCTCGAGGTGAAGTACAATGGCAAATCCGTCGCCGACGTACTCGATATGCCCATCGAGGAGGCCGCTCGATTCTTCAAGGCGTATCCTTCCATCTCGCGTTATCTCGATACCTTGGTGCAGGTCGGCCTCGGATATATTCGCCTTGGACAGCCGGCCCCGACGCTGTCCGGAGGCGAATCCCAGCGCGTGAAGCTCGCCACTGAGCTGCAACGCCGTTCCACCGGCAAAACCGTGTACATTCTCGATGAGCCGACCACCGGCCTGCATTTCGAGGATGTGCGCAAACTGTTGCTCGTGCTCCAAGGATTGGTGGACAAAGGCAACACCGTCATTGTGATCGAACACAATCTCGATGTGGTGAAATCAGCGGATTGGATCGTCGATCTGGGACCCGAGGGCGGTGACGGCGGCGGCACCATCGTCACCGAGGGAACGCCGGAGCAGGTCATCCAATGCGAGCGGTCCTGGACCGGCAAGTTCCTCAAAGGCATGCTGCGGGCATGATGATCGAACGACATAGTCCGGAGGTTTGGAGGAAAACGGCTGCGAGTCTGCGGGATGACGCTTCATATGCCATGGAAGGTGATGGCAGGGGAGTGAACAGGAACGGAGCTCCCCTGTTGGGAGACACGCGTGACCTGTTCAGGCCGAAACCATCGGATATTCCGGCACGGCCGGGCGTCTATAAATGGCGTGACGGAGAAGGTCGCGTCATCTATGTCGGCAAGGCGAAGAACCTGCGCAACCGTCTGGCCAACTACTTCCAACCGCTCTACCAATTGCATCCGCGCACGCAGACCATGGTGCTTACCGCACGTAGCCTCGAGTGGACCGTGGTCGGCACCGAACTGGAGTCGTTGACGCTGGAATACACGTGGATCAAGGAGTTCGATCCGCGGTTCAACGTGGTGTTCCGTGATGACAAGACGTATCCATATCTGGCGATTTCGTCAGGGGAACGGGTTCCCCGCGTATGGATCACCCGCAGCCGCAAGCGTCGTGACACCAGATATTTCGGCCCCTATGCGAAAGTATGGGACCTGCGGCACAGTCTCGACCGATTGTTGAAGACGTTCCCCGTACGCACCTGTTCGCAGAGCGTCTACCACAAGGCCGAAGTCACGAACCGGCCATGTCTGCTGGCCTCCATCGGCAAATGTTCGGCGCCATGCGTCGGACGCATCGGCGTGGATGAACATCGTGCAATGAGCGAACAGCTTGTCGGTGTGCTCACCGGTCGAATCGGCAAATCGTACATCGCGCAGCTTACGCGAGAGATGAAGGCGGCCAGCGCCGAACTCGAATTCGAACAAGCGGCCCGGTTGCGTGATCAGATCCAGATGTTGCAGACGGTCATCGAACAGAACGCCGTGGTGTTCGACTCCGACGTCGACGCTGACATCTTCGGCATCGACTCCGACGAACTCGAAGCTTCCGTGCACGCATTCTTCGTACGCGCCGGCTCGATCCGAGGCGAGCGCAACTGGAGTGTGGAACGGGTGGAGGATATTGGCGACGAGGAGCTAATCGCCGACCTGATCATGCAGGTGTATTCGGAAGCGACGGGAGAGGCCGGCCTGAATATTGAGCATGAGACGATGACGCAGGGTACCGTCATCTCCGAACGGCGCAATGCCATCGGATCCACGCAGTCCATAACCGCCACCGACGCCATTGCCCGGGCGCAGGCCACCCGTGAGCGTAACGAACGGCAGGAGCAGACCGGCCGGGCCGACCTGCTCGCTCCGATTGCGCCGGTGCCACGAGAGGTCGTCGTCCCGATCGAACCGGCACGGCGTGAAGACCTCGAACGATGGTTGAGTGGCCTGCGCGGATCGGCAGTGACCATTCGTGTGGCCAGCCGAGGCGACAAGAAGCAGCTTATGGACCGTGCCAGCGACAACGCCAGACAGGCGATGCAGCGCAGCAAGATGAGCCGCATCAGCGATATGGGCGCGCGTACCACCGCCATGAACGATGTAGCCAAGGCCCTGGGCCTCGAACAGGCGCCGCTGCGCATCGAATGCTATGACATCTCCAACACCGTCGGAGGTGCCTTCCAGGTCGCTTCGATGGTGGTGTTCGAAGATGCCATCGCAAAGAAGTCCGAATACCGCAGGTTCGCCATCCGCGGCGCGGACGGGCAAGGTGCATTGGACGATTTGAGCGCGCTGTATGAAACGCTGACCCGCCGGTTCCGACACGGCAATATCGCGGGCGATACCGGCGAAAGCATGGACAACGAACAACGGGAGGCACGAACATCCCGGACCTGCGAAAATACCGACCCGGGCAACGTTCCCGTCCGGCAGAACACGGACCGTCGTCACTTCGCGTATAAGCCGAATCTCGTGGTGGTCGATGGTGGCAGGCCCCAGGTCATGGCGGCCGCCCGCGCCTTGGAGGATTGCGGCGTCGATGATGTGGCCGTCTGCGGTCTGGCCAAGCGTCTTGAAGAGGTGTGGGTGCCTGACGATGACTATCCGATCATCCTCAAACGTCAATCGGAAGGTATGTACCTGCTGCAACGTGTACGTGACGAATCACATCGTTTCGCCATCACCTATCACCGCCGAACCCGGAGGAAGGGAGCATTGCGATCGGTCCTCGATGATATTCCCGGTATCGGCGAATCCTATCAGAGACGATTGCTCAATCATTTCGGCTCGGTTCGTGCCATGCGTGAGGCGAGCGTCGAGGACTTTGAACAGGTCAAAGGCATCGGACGCGCCAAGGCGGAATCGATATACCATGCCCTGCATGCGCAGGACCAAGACCGGGAGCGATCCGAGAACATTCCGAAGGATGGAACGAAATAGGACCATGCAACGCAAAACGGCGGCGGAGTTGTTAGCATGAGGGTGAACGTCAAGGAGGGGAACATGCCGAATGCGAATCATCGTTGCGCCGTTCTGGGGAAGCCCATCGCGCATTCCCTTTCCCCGGTGTTGCACAATGCGGCCTATCATGCGCTGGGACTTGAGGACTGGTTCTACGACAAACACGAAGTGGGGGAATGCGACCTCGAGGATTTTCTGAAGTCGCTTGATTCCGGTTGGGCGGGACTCAGTCTGACCATGCCGCTGAAAAGAACGATTCAGCCGTACGGCGAACCATCCAATATATGGGCGAAGGAACTGAACGTCGCCAATACCGCCATCTTCGACTGGACCCGTTCTCATCAAGTCGGAGATGCGGATCTTCCGTACATCAAGTTGTATAACACGGATGTGCCGGGCATCCAGATGGCATTCGAGCATGCCTATCGGATGCGGAACCAGAATGCGCCCGCGAATCATGCTGGGAACGCCGTGATCATAGGCAACGGCAACACCGCCACCTCCGCACTGGCCGCGTGCACGGCCATGGCCGGAATCAGTCATATCACGGTGGTTGCGCGGCATCCCGACAAGAATGCGGAATTGGAACCTCTGGCGAGAAAATTCCTTTCGGGCGAGCACCCCATCGACATCGTCACCATGAATGATGCCATGGATGCGTTGAGCGAAGCACGGGTGGTGATCAATACGATTCCAGGGCTGGCCGCCGACGGTATCGCCACGACTTTGGCGGCCAGCGGTCTTGAGGTGAATGGCACACTGCTGGATGTCGTCTACGATCCACGTCCGACCAAGCTCATGCAGGCGTGGAGACGGCAGGGCGGGTATGCCATCGGCGGTGAGGAAATGCTACTGTATCAGGCCATGATTCAGGTGCTGCTGATGACCGGCATGTGGGATGGGGATCCCCCTACGAACGCTGCCGTCGATATCAAGCAGGACGAACGATTGGAACATGCGATGCGCATGGCGCTGGAGGAGGCATTGTGATGGCACAAGACAATGAGATCGACAGGCAGTACGCAGGCACACATTTCAGCGCAGCCGCGCCGGCGGAGGGCTTCGAGGTGCTGCTCATCACCGGCATGAGCGGGGCGGGGCGGTCCCATGCGGCCGACAGCGTGGAGGATATGGGCTGGTACGTGGTCGACAACATGCCTCCGAAACTGTTGGTGCCACTGGTCGACATGATGACCACCGCCGGGTCGGGCATCCACAAGTTGGCGGCCGTGATCGACGTGCGTTCCCGTGACTACTTCGATGATCTGTCGGCGGTGCTGAGCCATCTGGACGATTTGGGCGTCAAGACGCGCATCCTGTTCCTCGATGCCAGCAACGAAGTGTTAATCAAGCGTTACGAATCGGTGCGCAGGCCGCATCCGTTGCAACAGGGCAACCGCCTGATCGACGGCATTCTCGAGGAGCGCGATCTGCTGGAGAATCTCAAGGAACGTGCCGACATCGTCATCGACACCTCCAAACTGAGCATCCATCAATTGTCGACGAAGCTGTACGAGGCCATGCTCGGATCCGGACCGACCACCGTTTCCGTGCACATCTTCAGCTTCGGATTCAAATACGGCATTCCAATCGACGCCGATTTCGTGGCCGACGTTCGCTTCCTGCCGAATCCGTTCTGGGTGCCGCAGCTGCGTTCCATGACGGGCAAGGACCAGCCGGTCAGCGATTATGTGCTTTCCAGCGATGGGGCCCAGGAATTCCTCGATGCCTATGAACGGGCCATCGCGGTCGCGATCGAGGGGTATGCGCAGGAGGACAAGCATTATGTCACCATCGCCATCGGATGCACCGGTGGGCAGCATCGTTCCGTGGCCATGAGCGAGGCCCTTGCCAAGCGTTTGCGTACGAGAGGTCTTTCCGTCACCGTCTCCGCACGTGAACTCGATAAGCGCTCTGCGGAAAAATGACCGTATGATGAGAATGTAACGTCCGAACATAACGAAAATACACTGTGATTGTCCAAGATATTCGGTATCACAGTAAGCCGTGGCAGTGCGGATTTACCCCGCGACTCGCCTGAAATTTTGGGAAGAACAGGAAAGTAGGAGGTTGGCTCTTGGCTCTTCTGGATGATGTCAAAAGCGAGCTGGCCGCAATCGACAACGAATTGCCCATCGCCAAAAAGGCGCAGGCCACTTCGATGATTCGATTCGGCAATGGTTTGCACACGGTGGATCATCATGTTCTGGTGCAGGCTCAGCTTGACTCCAAGGATGCGGCTTTGTGGCTGCAGGACACCATCAAGAATCTGTATGGCCATGAAACCACGTTGACCCCGGTCTCCAGGCAGACTCCGACGGGCATCGTTCAGCGCTACGTGATTCGAGTCCCCAAAGGGAGTGCGGCTCTTGTGCTGCAGACCGGTCTGTATAGCCGCTATACCAAAAACATGGTGCTCGGACTGCCCAGCGAAATCATCAACGGCAAGATCACCCAGATCAAGGCCGCTTGGCGTGGTGCCTTTCTGGCGAACGGTCGCCTGTCCGACCCCGGCAAGGCGAGCTACCTTGAGATCGTATGTCCGAACCATGAGGCCGCCTTGGCCTTGGTATCCACGGCGAGGCGTCTGGGCATCACGGCGAAGTCCCGCCGTCTGCGCAGCTCGGAGCGTGTGACCCTGCGTGATCCCGATGCGATCGAACGCATGCTCATTCTGATGGGCGCCCCCCATTCCGCTCGTGAATGGACCGGTAAACGTTCCGACGGTGAGGCGCGGGGCAAGGCTAATCGTCTGGCGAATTTCGATGACGCCAATATGCGCCGTAGCGCCAAGGCCGCTGCCGAGGCATGCGACAAGGTGCGTCAGGCCTTTGAGATTCTGGGGGATGACATTCCCGACAATCTCAAGTCCGCGGGACAGCTGCGTCTCGACCATGCCGATGCCTCTTTGGAACAGCTGGGACGTCTTGCCGAGCCGCCGATCACCAAGGATGCCATCGCAGGCCGCATCCGTCGACTGCTTCAGCTCGCCGAAAAGACCGAGAAGGCACGACGACAGGACGCCTGAACGACGAAACGCCATACAAAACACCATGCACGTTTTCGAACGGCATGGTGTTTTTGTTCGTTTGGGCTTGTATGATTCAGAAGTGGCAATATGGCCATTCCATGCTTATTGCGGCTAGGAAAGGAAATACATGAAGACACTTAAGGATCTTGGAGATCTCAAGGGCAAGCGCGTTCTGGTCCGCGCTGATTTCAACGTTCCGCTGGACGGCACCACAATCACCGATGACGGTCGTATCAAGGCCGCTCTGCCGACCATCAAGGCCCTGCGCGAAGAAGGCGCAAAGGTCATTCTGATGGCTCATCTCGGTCGTCCGAAGGGCAAGGTCGTGCCGGAGCTGTCCCTCGCACCGGTCGCCACTCGTCTTGGCGAGCTGCTCGGCGTTGAGGTCCCGCTGGCCTCCGATACTTATGGTGAGGACGCCCAGGCCAAGGTCGCCGCAATGAACGACGGCGATGTCGTACTGCTGCAGAACGTGCGTTTCAATCCTGAGGAGACCAGCAAGGATCCGGAGGAGCGTGCCGCATACGCCAAGAAGATCGCCGCCCTTGGCGAGGCCTTCGTATCCGATGGCTTCGGCGTTGTGCATCGCGCTCAGGGCTCCAATTATGACGTTGCCGCCGATTTGCCGGCCGCCGCAGGTCTGCTGGTCGAGAAGGAGGTCAAGGCCCTGTCCCGCGCCACCGTCGACCCGGAGCGTCCGCTGACCGTCGTACTCGGTGGTTCCAAGGTCTCCGACAAGCTCGGCGTGATCGAGAACCTGCTTGACAAGGCCGATCGTCTGGTCATCGGCGGCGGCATGGTCTACACCTTCCTCAAGGCAAAGGGCCTCGAGGTGGGCACCTCCCTGCTGGAAGAGGACCAGGTCGAAACCGTCAAGGGCTACATCGAGCGTGCGGAGAAGAACGGCGTCGAACTCGTGCTGCCGACCGACATCGTCGTGAACCCGGTCTTCCCGAAGTCCGATGAGGACATCGCTCCGGAAGTCGTGGCCGCCGACGCCATCCCGGCCGACAAGATGGGTCTGGATATCGGCCCGGATTCCCAGAAGCTCTTCCACGACAAGATCGTCGACTCCAAGACCGTCGTGTGGAACGGTCCGATGGGTGTGTTCGAGGTTCCGGCCTTCGCAGCCGGTACCGAGGCCGTTGCCCAGGGTCTGGTCGACGCCACTGCGGCCGGTGCGTTCACCATCGTCGGTGGCGGTGATTCCGCTTCCGCAGTGCGCAATCTCGGCTTCCCGGAGGATGGCTTCTCCCACATCTCCACCGGCGGCGGCGCCTCCCTCGAGTTCCTCGAGGGCAAGGAACTGCCGGGTCTGAAGGTGCTCGACTGATTCCACGAATCATGAAGGGTGCTCTCTCATCTTTGAACTGCGCCCCGATTGTTGGACGTTGTTAAATAGGATACAGGTCTAGGCTGCG
>ERZ506942.64-NODE-64-length-59380-cov-9.55639_pt1 | contig 59380 bp, 73 predicted proteins | sample MGYA00512900_ERZ506942 | MGnify/ENA metagenome assembly ERZ506942
GGCATGCCCCAGAACGAACTCACGGTCATCGGCATCACCGGCACCAAAGGCAAGACCACCACCGCATACTTTACGCAGGCCATCCTCAACGCCTATTCCAACGGTCGTTGCGCATTGTTCTCCTCGGTCGATAACTGTCTCGATGGCCATACCTACGTGGAATCCGAACTGACCACGCCGGAGTCGTTGGACGCGTTCCGCATGATGCGCGAGGCCGCGGACAACGGCATGCGATACCTGGTGATGGAGGTCTCCTCCCAGGCCTACAAGGTCAACCGCGTCCACGGCCTGACCTTCGACGTGGGAGCCTTCCTCAACATCTCCCCCGACCACATCAGCGACATCGAACACCCCACCTTCGAAGACTATCTGTATTGCAAGCGTCAGCTGGCATACCATGCACGCGCCTTCGTACTCAACGCCGACGCCGACCATGCCGATCTCATTCTCGAGGATGCGCAGGCCGCGGGCATCCCGCTTGCGGATTTCGCCCTGCGCACCGATGACGCACCTACGAATGCGACGCTGACGGCCCGTCCGTCGAACGCCGAACACAGCGCGTTCAGCATCGCCGCGAACGGTCATGATCTGGGCGAGTTCAGCCTGTCATTGGCTGGCGATTTCAACTATGCGAACGCCCTCGCCGCCGTCGCACTGGCGCATGAGGCCGGTGTGCCATTCGATTCGGCCGCCATGCATGCCATGGAATCGGTGCATGTACCGGGACGTATGGAACTGTTCACCGGCACGGATGGCGACACCGTGGCCATCGTCGATTATGCGCACAACTACACCAGCGTACGTGCGCTGATCGATTTCGTCGAACAGCGCTACGGCGAGCGCAAGCCGCGGATTACGCTCGTCGCCGGTTCCGCCGGCAACAAGGCGTTCGACCGCCGTCAGGAAATCGTCGAGGCCGCACAGGATCGCATCGCACGTTTCGTATTCACCGCCGAAGACACCGATACCGAACCGTATATCGACATCTGCAACGAAATGCTCGGCCATGTCACCAACGACCATGTGGATGCCACGGTGATCGTCGATCGTGTGAAGGCCATCGAGAGCGCCGTCGAGCAGGCGCATTCCCACGATGGTCTCGACGTGATCCTCATCATCGGCAAGGGCCACGAGCGTTGGATCAAGGACCTCAACAGCCACGTGGCCTACGAAGGTGATGATTGTGTGGTGGAGCGACTGCTGAACGTGGCGTAGGAGTAGCATCGTCTTCGAGCTCATGATTTGTTCATGGCGACCGGACGATACTATCTTCAAGGAGCACCGCGGAAATGGCGATCAAACCTGCAACGTTCACGCTTGCCTATGCAATCGACGTGCTGAAGGAGCATCATCTGCTTCGCGAAATCGTTCACGGCCGTCGATGGACGCTTGACGCTTCGGATCTGCCCGGCGCGAATGAGCCGGTCGGGTCGATCACCTACGATACCCGCAAGGTCGAGCCCGGTTCGATGCTGTTCGTCAAGGGCCGTTTCAAGCCTGAATTCCTTGACGGCATCGACGGCAAAGGCCTAGCCGCATACGTGGCGGAAACCGAATACGCCGATCGCACGAAAGCCATCGGCATCATCGTAGAGGACGTGCACAAGGCCATGAGCCTGCTGTCCGCCGCCTTCTACGGCATGCCCCAGAACGAACTCACGGTCATCGGCATCACCGGCACCAAAGGCAAGACCACCACCGCATACTTTACGCAGGCCATCCTCAACGCCTATTCCAACGGTCGTTGCGCATTGTTCTCCTCGGTCGATAACTGTCTCGATGGCCATACCTACGTGGAATCCGAACTGACCACGCCGGAGTCGTTGGACGCGTTCCGCATGATGCGCGAGGCCGCGGACAACGGCATGCGATACCTGGTGATGGAGGTCTCCTCCCAGGCCTACAAGGTCAACCGCGTCCACGGCCTGACCTTCGACGTGGGAGCCTTCCTCAACATCTCCCCCGACCACATCAGCGACATCGAACACCCCACCTTCGAAGACTACTTCCGTTGCAAGCGCCGGTTGATCGCCAACAGCCGTTCGCTGGTACTCGGCGCCGACTGCGACCACCGTGATCTGCTCATGCAGGATGCCGCCGACGCGGGCGTCAAGGTCACCGAGTTCGCATTGCATGATGCCGCACGGGGCCTGACCTCCCCAGCACAGGTCATCGCCCGCGTCGATCCGGAAAACAAAGCCGGTTTCATCGTTTCCGTCAATGGCTCGGATCTTCGGCCGATGGAGCTGGACATGTCCGGTGAATTCAATGTCACGAACGCCGCGGCAGCCGTCGCCATCGCCATCGAGGCCGGCGTGCCGGAATCCGACCCGTCAATCGCCGCCATGTGCCGGGTACAGGTGCCCGGACGCATGGAACGCGTCAAGGCGGGAGACGGTCTGCTGGTCTACATCGATTTTGCCCACAACTATCTTTCCGTCAAATCGTTGGTCGACGAAATGGTACGGACCTATGGCGAACGCCGCCCACGCATCACGCTGGTTTCCGGTACCACCGGCGGCAAGGCCGTCGACAGACGCGAGGGCATCGTCAAGGGGGCGCTTGGCCGTGTGGAATCCTTCATCTTCACATTGGACGACCCGAATTACGAGGATCCCACGGATATCGCGCGTCAGATGCAGTCGTATGTGACCGATCCGACGGCCCGGACGCAGATTGTCGTTCCGCGCGAACTCGCCATCGAAAAGGCCATCGCCGACGCGCGTGAGCATGCGGACCGGTTCAATATCGTGCTGGTCATCGGCAAAGGCGACGAGACCCGTAATATCATCAACGGCAAGCCGGTGCCATATGAGGGCGATGGCGCCGTGGTGCGTCGCGTACTCGGCGAATAGCACGGCCGTTCGTCACACGGCACGGGGTAAGGTAGGTCACTATGACACGATTCCAACCGATTCTGCTCGGCAGCGACATTAACGTCTACGGCATGGCCAGGGCGTTCCATGAGGAGTACGGCATCATCTCCGAGGCGTACGCCTACTTCCAGCTCAGCCCTACGAAGTTCAGCAATATCGTGAACGTGCATGTCGTCGATGATTTCAACAATTTCGTGACGTTCCGCGATTTCATGCTCAACCTCGGCAGGCGTATGAAGGCCGAGGATCCGGATCGCACGCTGTTGCTCATCCCCTGCGGCGACGTGTATGCGAATCTGCTCAGCCAGTGCGGGGACGATCTGCGTCGTTATTTCGTATACAACACGCTCGACATCAATCTGTCACGCCGACTCGCCTACAAATCCACGTTCTATCAGATCTGCGAACGGTATGATCTGCCGCACCCGAAGACGAAGACCGTAACCGCCGACGGAGTGAAGGCAGGGGAATACCGCGATCTGCCGTTCCCCTATCCGGTCGCGATGAAGCCGGCCAATTCCGTCGAATGGCTGAACGTCGACTTCGAAGGGCGGCGCAAGGCCTATATCTTCAACGACCCGGCCGAACTCGACACGATCATCAGACGTGCCTACGATGCCGGCTATACCTCCGAAATGGTGATTCAGGATTTCATTCCCGGCGACGATTCACGCATGCGTGTGCTCAACGCGTACGTGGACCAGCATCATCGCGTACGCATGATGTTCCTCGGCCATCCGTTGCTGGAGGATCCGTCTCCGGTGGCGGCCGGCAACTATGCGGCGATCCTGCCCGACTACAACGAGAACGTGTTCCGTCGCATCAAGGCGTTCCTCGAGGATATCGGCTATGAAGGCGTCGCCAATTTCGACATGAAGTACGATGAGCGCGACGGCGAATACAAGCTGTTCGAGATCAATCTGCGTCAGGGGCGTTCCAGCTATTTCGTGACGTTGAACGGTTTCAACCTGGCCAAATACTTCGTGGAGGATCTTGTCGAGGACACGCCGTTCGACGGCGAGACCCTGTTCGGCCGCGGTTCGAAGCTGTGGATGGAGATTCCGAAGTCGGTGTTCCTTGAGTATGTCGCCGAAGGCGATGACAAGGAAACCGGCAAACGCATGCTCGAATCCGGGGATTGGGGCACCACGCTGGAATATTCCAAGGATATGAATCCGCTACGATGGCTGATGATCAGGCATATGTTCGCGATCTATAGGAAAAGCTACGCCAAATACTTCACCAAAAAGGGTGAGATGAAGTGAAACGACCGTTCTTCGCCGTATTGGGCGGCATGGGCACATTGGCTACCGAGAGCTACATCCGTCTGGTCAACCACGCCACGCATGCGCATGGCGATCAGGATTACCTCGACTATGTGGTGTTCAATGACGCCTCCGTGCCGGATCGCACCGCGTATATCGTGGGGGCATCCGATGAGAACCCGTTCCCGGTGATTGCCGACGATATCGAAAAGGCCACCGCGATGGGCGCGAGCTTCATCGTGCTCACCTGCAATACGGCGCACTACTTCTATGATGATTTCCAAAGGCTGACGCCGGTACCGATTCTGCACATGCCGCGCGGCGCCGTGAATCGCATGGCACAACGCTACCCAAAGGAACGGTTCCCCCGAATCGGTTTCCTCGGCACTTCCGGGTCGCGCAAATCGGGCGTCTATGCGCGTGCGGCCACCGAAGCCGGATATGCCTTCGTGGAACCGACCGATGACCTGCAGGAGCGCATCACTTCGCTGATTTACGATGATGTGAAAGGCTCGGGAGAGCTGAATCAGGAACGATACGAATCCGTGCTCCGTGACATGCTCGACCCGGCCGGCCCTTGCGCCTGCGACGCGCTGATTCTGGGATGCACCGAACTGAGCGTACTGAACGAGGCGTTCCCGATGCCTCAGCTACCGATCATCGACGCGCAGGCCGTGTTGGTGGAAGACACCGTGGCTCGCGCCAAATCCTTGCGCTGAACAGGTTGCGGCCCCTCACGACGGGCCGCAACCTTTCTATGCATAAATCCATGCCTGGCGTCTAGCTATGCTTCGGCATCATCGGCATCATCGGAACCGACATTGCCGAAATCATTGACATCGAAATCCGGATTGGCATCGGATTCGAAATCCGCTTCGGCCGCATCCTGATCCTTGCGCGGCTCCGGTTCCACGGCCTCCTGGAACACACGCTCGACCTTCGGCTTCTTCAGATCCGGATTGATCTTCTCTTCCAGCATCAGGCGCGCGTCTCCAGCCGTGGTGAAGCTGCCGCAGATAAGCACGCCGTGCCCGTAGCCTACGCCGAGTTCGTCTTCGGAATCGACCATGTTGACGGCTTCCTGGATGGCATCCGGCAGTTGCGGAATGCAGGTGACGCGTTCCGGTCCGAACACCTGATCCGCGATCTTCTTCAGGTCTTCGGCCGGCATCACACGGTCGCGCCACGAGTTTTCGGTGACGATTACATGGCTCAGCAGCGGTTCAAGCACGCCGAGATACTCTTCGACCTGCTTGTCCCCCATCATGGCGATCACGCCGACGAGCTGCTGGAAGTCGTAGTTCTCCTCGATGGCGGCACGCAGCGCCTCGGCCGCGTTCACATTGTGCCCGCCGTCAAGGATGATGGTCGGCGAGGTGCGGATCTGTTCGAGGCGTCCCGGAATCTTCACCGTACTCAACGCTTCGGCCACCAGATCGCCGTCAAGCGCGCCGTTTACCGGAATCACCGCCTCGGCCGCGCACAGGGCTGCGAGCGCATTATGCGCCTGATGCTCGCCGAATTTGGCGACCGGCACTTCCTCATATGTGCCGTTGGGGGTGCGCAGGGTGACCATCTGGCCGCCGACGGCCGGTACGCGGGCGACGACTTCCGCTTCGATGCCGTCGCGTACCAGATTGGCATGGTTGCCCTTGGCGGCCTTCTCGATGATCGGCATGACGGCCTCCTCATGCGGCTGACGCCCGATGACGGCGGTGCAGCCGGGCTTGATGATGCCGACCTTTTCGGAGGCGATCTGTTCGACGGTGTCGCCCAGCCACGCCATATGGTCCATGTCGATGGGACCGATGATGGCGGCATCGGCATCGAGCACGTTGGTGGCGTCCCAGCGGCCGCCCATGCCGACCTCCACGATGGCCACATCGACCGGAGCGTCGGCGAATTTCCAGATGGCCATGGCGGTAAGTACTTCGAAGAAGCTCATTTTCGGCTTCCCGAGCTCCTCCATCTTCATGTCGACGATGGCGATCAGATCGCGTACCTGATCCCATGCGTCGACGAAGTCGTCGTCGGAAAGCTGTTGTCCGTCGATGGCGATGCGTTCGTTGACATGTTCCAGATGCGGCGAGGTGTACAGTCCCGTGCGCATGCCGTAGGCGCGGCAGATCGACTCGACCATGCGCGCGGTGGATCCCTTGCCGTTGGTGCCGGTGATGTGGACCACGCGGAAGGACTCTTCCGGATGCCCCATGACGTCGAGGATCATCTTCATGCGCCTGAGGTCCAGATTGGTGGTATTGCGTTCCGATGGACGGCCCATGATGTCACGTTCGACGTCGATCATGCTTTCGTTGTTGCGATTGGGATGTTCAAACGACATGCTGTGCTGTTTCCTTACGCTGGTCGATGCTTACTCACTGAAACCGTCCCCATTCTAGGTGGGCGCATGAACGTTACGGCGTCGCAAAACGTAATAGGATTGGTGGCGGTAATTCATTGGATTGTTCAGGAGATGTGATGAGCGAAGTCATTACCGATAAGGACAAGGAATACGAGGCTTTGGAGCGGGAGTCCGCACCGGGGCCGGATCAGGCCATGAGCGACCGTGTGAACAATCGTTCCCTACGCCCTCGTTCCGACGCGTTCAAGGAGTTCATGACCACCGGTTGGGATGACAATGAGCCGGCCATCGAACCGTTGGAATCCTCCAAGTACACGCCGGCACGTCTTGAGGCGCTGGGCAGGGCGTTCCCGGGCGAACGCCTCGTAATCCCGGCCGGTCAGCCGAAGGTACGCAACAACGATTGCGACTACGCGTTCCGTCCGGACACCACCTTCTCGTATTACACCGGTCTTGGCGAGGACTATGAGGCCGGCGCGGTGCTGGTGCTGAACCCGGTCGATCCGGATTCCGCGGATGCAAAGGCCGGCAGGACGCATGAGCCGGAACTGTTCGTGGCTCCGCGCGCGAACCATTACACGCAAGACTTCTTCATGAATGCCCACTATGGCGAATATTGGGTGGGTCCGCGCGCGGGTCTGCGGGAGATGACCGCCATGACGGGCATCGAGACGAACGACATCGCGCAACTGGCCGATGCACTGAGCAAGGATGTCGGCACCGAGGCCGGTGCAGTACGCGTCCGTGTGATTCGTGAGGCCGATCCGCAAATCACCGAGATGGTAGAGGATATTCGCAAGGCGAACGGTTTCGCCGATCCGGACGGCAATACCGCCGCCGACGACAGACTGCACGAATTCGCCGCCGAGGCACGCATGTGCAAGGACGAATATGAGGTGCGCGAGATGCGCAAGGCCGTGGCTGCCACCAAGCACGGCTTCGACAACATCCTGCGCAGGCTGCCGGCGGCTCTGGGCAAACCGCGTTCGGAACGTATGCTGGAAGGTGCGTTCAACGCAATCTCCCGCGAGGAAGGCAACGAGGTCGGTTACGACACCATCATCGCATCCGGCGCGCATGCTCCGATTCTGCATTGGATGCGTAACACCGGTACCGTCGCATCCGGCGAGCTGCTGCTGATCGATGCCGGCGTGGAAGTCAACAGCCTGTATACCGCCGACATCACCCGTACGTTCCCGACCAATGGTAGGTTCACCGACTTTCAGAAGAGGCTGTATCAGGCCGTGCTGGACTCCCAGCAGGCCGGTTTCGAGGCGGCCAAGCCAGGTGCCACGTATTCCGACATCCATCATGCCTGCATGCGTGTGATCGCCGAACGCCTGCACGAATGGGGCATTCTGCCGGTCGACGTGGAGGAGTCGCTCTCCCCCGCCGGTCAGCAGCACCGTCGTTGGCTCGCCTGCGGCGTGGCGCATCATCTCGGCCTTGACGTGCATGATTGCGCGCAAGCCCGTTACGAGTCATATCAGGGTGCCGAAATCCGTCCGGGCATGATCTTCACGATTGAGCCTGGCCTGTATTTCCGTGAGGATGACTTGCTGATTCCGCCGGAATATCGCGGCATCGGCATCCGCATTGAGGATGACGTGCTCATGACCGAGAATGGTCCCGAATGGATCTCCGCAGGCATACCGAAGCAGATCGATGACGTCGAGGCCTGGATGGCCGACATGGCGCAATAGTCTTCCACCGTACTCCCCGACGGGGAGGAAAGGAACGTGATATGGCAACCCCTGAATTCGTGTTGAAACTCCGCAGGAAGATCGGCCACGATCTGCTATGGCTGATGGGCGTGTCCGGCTACGTCGAGGACGAACGGGGCCGCGTACTGCTGGGCCGACGTTCCGACACTGGCGAATGGGCCATGGTGTACGGCATCAACGAGCCCGGCGAGGAGCCGGCCGACACCGTGGCCCGCGAAGTCAAGGAGGAGACCGGCGTGGACGTGATCGTCACCGATCTGGTGTCGGTGAAATCATCTCGCCGCATACTCACCTACGCGAATGGCGACAACACCATGTACATGGATCACCTGTTCATCTGCAGGCCCGATCCGGCCGGTAACACGGAACCGTACGTCGGTGATGAGGAGAGCCTCAACGTGGGCTGGTTCTTCCCCGATGAGCTACCCGGGCCATTGGCCGCCACCACGGTTGAACGCATGGGGTATGTGCGTGAATATCTGAGGAACAAGGCCGGTGGCGACGCCCACGCGCAGTTCTGCTTCAACGGCGAGATCCACTGAAGTTCCCGCCAACGTAAGACGGCGATGCCTGCGACGATCAGTCCGTCGCAGGCATCGCCGTCTATGCTCCTAAATCCCTCATCCCTACTGTTGGGCCGCGAGCAACTCGTGCAGATGCTCACGATGCCCGCGTTGTTCACGCGGATCCGGCACCGGCAACGAGGCCAGCAGCTTCTGCGTGTACGGATTTTGCGGATGTTGCATGATCTGGTCGGCATCGCCATGTTCGACGATCTTGCCCTTGTGCATCACCATGATGCGATCGGCAAGCATATCTACCACCGCAAGATCGTGAGTGATGAACAGGCAGGCGAAACCGATTTCGACCTGTAGTTTCTTGAACAGTTCCAACACCTTCGCCTGCACCGACACATCCAATGCGGAGGTCGGCTCGTCGGCGATGAGCAGGCTCGGCTTCAACGCGAGCGCACGCGCCAGGGAGGCGCGCTGGCGCTGGCCGCCGGACAGCTCATGGGGGAAGCGGTTCATGTATGCGCGTGGCAGCTGGACCATTTCCAGCAGATCGCCCACATAATGCCGTGCGTCAGCCACGGAGGAGTATTTCCCGTGCACGATCAGCGGTTCGGCCACGTTCTCCGCGATGGTCATCAGCGGGTTGAACGAGCTGCCGGGATCCTGGAACACGAAGCCGATGTCGGCGCGCTTGGGCTTGAAGTCACGTTCCTTCACGCCGTTCATTTCGATGCCGAGCACGTTGAGCGAACCGCCGGAAACCTTCTGCAGGCCTGCGATGGCACGGCCCGTGGTGGATTTGCCGGAACCGGATTCGCCTACCAGTCCCAGCACCTCGGAACGGTGGATGGTGAAGTCGATGCCATCCACGGCCTTGAAATCGGGCTGCATGAGATGGCCCGGATACGTGATGGTCAGCCCCTTGGCCTCGACCGCGACCGGCTGTTCACGCCAATCCTTTTCACGCTCGATGACCTTGCCATTGCCGTCACGCACGATGAGCTTCTGCCCGATGCGCGGTACGGCACCCAGCAAACGCTTGGTGTAGTCGTCCTGCGGTGAATAGAAGATCTGTTCCACGCCGCCTTGCTCGACCACGTGGCCACGGTACATGACCACGACCTCGTCGGCGATGTCGGCGATGACGCCCATGTTGTGCGTGATGATGAGCACGGAGGCATCGAATTCGTCGCGTGCGAGACGCAGCAGATCGAGGATTTCGGCCTGTACGGTCACGTCAAGGGCGGTGGTCGGCTCATCGGCCAGAATCAGACCGGGATTGAGCACCAACGCCATGGCGATGACGATGCGCTGCTTCTGGCCGCCGGAGAACTGGTGCGGATAGTAATCGACCCGGGTTTCGGCGTCGGGAATGCCGACCTTCTTCAGAATGTCGATCGCCTTGGCACGCAGCTCTTTCTTGTCTTTCATGCCGTGGGCCCGCAGCCCCTCCTCGATCTGCCAGCCGATGGTATACACCGGGTTCAGCACCGAATTCGGCTCCTGGAACACCATCGCCGCCTCGGAGCCGCGCATTTCACGTAGCTGCTCGCCGGATAGGGACAGCACGTCGAGTTCCTCGTTGCCGGCACGGTTCGACAGGTAGATCGCGCCAGAGGTCGTTGCCGTTTCCGGCAGCAGTTTGATGATGGAGCGCGCGGTCACGGACTTGCCGGAACCGGATTCGCCCACCACGCCGATGACCTTCCTGCGGGGAATCTTGAAACTGATCCCGTCGATGGCCTTGATGGAGCCGGCGTCGGTCATGAAGGAGACGCTCAGATCCTTGATTTCGGCGAGATTGCCGTTGTCGATTTCGCTCATCGGTTCACTCCCCTTCCTTGGAGCCCCATGCGGAGGCCACGAATGATGGATCATGGTCGGTGACGGTCACCGGGGCGTCGATGGCACCCATCGGGTTTCTGGCCGCGGCAAGTTCCGCCATGACCTCGTTGCGGGCGCCCGGTTTTTCGTTCGGATCGACGGAGGTGTCTTCGATGGATCCGACCACTTCGCCCGCGGATTTGCGTGCACGCAGTCGCGGATCGGCGAGATCGTTGAGCGATTCGCCGACGAGGGTGATGCCCAGTACGATCAGCACGATGGCGACGCCGGGGAATACCGCGGTCCACCAGATGCCGGCGGTCACGTCGGATACGGAACGGTTGAGATCATAGCCCCATTCGGCGGCCGCGGTCGGTTCGATGCCGAAGCCAAGGAAGCCCAGACCGGCAAGGGTCAGAATGGCCTCCGATGAGTTCAGGGTCAGGATGACCGGCAGGGTTCGGGTGGAGTTCTTGAACAGGTGCTTGGTCATGATGCGCCAGGTGGAGGCACCGACCACACGTGCGGATTCCACGTATGCGGATTCCTTGATGCGGATCACTTCGGCACGGATGGTACGGAAGTACTGCGGAATATAGACCACGGTGATGGAGATGCCGGAAGCGAAGATACCGCTCCACAGTCCGGATTGGCCGTGGGAGATCATAATGGCCATCAGAATCGCCAACAGCAGGGACGGGAAGGAGTAGACGGCGTCGGCGATCATCACGAGTACGCGGTCGACCCAGCCGCCGAAATAGCCGGAGACCAGTCCCAGCAGTACACCCGCGAAGATGGACAGCAGCACGGCGATGACGATGGCGATGACCGCAGTGCGGGAACCCCACACCACACGGCTGAACACGTCATAGCCTCCGGCGGTCGTACCCCAGATATGTTCGGATGACGGTGCCGCCTGGGCCGGGAAGGATACGCCGTTGGAGTCCTTCAGCTGAGCGTATCCGTATGGTGCGATCAAGGGTGCGAAGATGGCGACGAGCAGGAAGAAGGCGGTGAGCGCCAGACCGGTAATCAGCATGCCCTTCTGCCAGCCGACGGCTACGCGCAGTTCCTTGATAATCGGAATCTTGGTCCAGAACGGTGCCTGTTTGTTGATTTTGAGCCTGTCCAGACGGTCATCGCCGGGAACGGTGACATTGTTGACGGATGCTTCGGTCATGTCAGTACCTCACTCTCGGGTCGACCAGTGCGGCGATGACGTCGACGATGAAGTTGACGACGGCCACGATGATGGCGATCAGAATCACGATGCCCTGCACCGCCACGAAGTCACGTGCCTTCAGATATTGCGAAAGCATGAAACCGAGGCCCTTCCATTCGAAGGTGGTCTCGGTGAGTACGGCACCGGCGAGCATCAGGGCGATCTGCATGCCCATGACGGTGATGATCGGAATCAGGGCCGGCTTCCATGCATGCTTGTTGAGCAGACGCTTTTCGGAGACGCCGCGGGAGCGGGCGGCCTCAACATAGCCGGAAGTGTAGGTGGAGATCACGTTGGTACGCACTAGGCGGATGAATACGCCCGCCGTCAGCAGTCCCAATGCGAGGGCCGGAAGCACCGCGTGACGCAGTACGTCGACGAGCACGGACATATCGCCCAACTGAAGTGCGTCGATGATGTAGAAACCGGTTGGCGAGACCAGTCGGGAGAATTCCATTTCGCTGCTCAATGACGAACGGCCGGATGCCGGCAGCACGTTCATCCAGATGGCGAAGATGAGTTTCAGAATCAGGCCCAGGAAGAACACCGGAGTGGCGTAGCACAGAATGGCGAAGGTGCGGATGCCCGCATCGGCCGCACGGTCGCGTTTGCGTGCCGCGATGCGTCCCAGGCCGATGCCGACGATGAGCGCCACGATAAGCGCCAGGAACGCGAGTTCGAAGGTGGCGGCGCCGTAACGGGTAAGAATGGTGATGACCTTTTGGTTGTCGGTCAGCGTGGTGCCGAGGTCACCGTGCAGCAGGCCGTTGAGATAATCGATGTACTGTACGACCAATGGACGGTCATAGCCGGCCGCGTGGATGCGCTTTTGCAGTTCCTCCGGCGTCAGGCGGCCGCCTAGGGCGGCGGAAATCGGATCGCCGGTGGCGCGCATGACGAAGAAGACGATGGTAACAAGAATGAATACGGTAGGAATGATCAGCAGGAAGCGGGTAAGCACGAAGCGGAAGAATCCGCTCGAAAGCTTGTTTTTCTTGGCTTTCGGCTGAGCCACGGTTGCGCTTTGCGTCACGTCGGGCTCCTTTTCCTTGATGGATGATGCAGATACAAATTGAGCCCCCGCCCGACTCGAAACGGCCGGGCAGGGGCGGTCAAGTCACATTCAGGACTTGGTCACGGAGGCGTAACGGAAGCGGAAGGAGGCGTCGAGCACGACACCCTTCACGCCCGAACCGGTGACGGCGACCTGGGCACCCTGCAGCAGCGGGATGGTGGAGAGATCATCGGTCTCGAGCTTCTGGATTTCCTTCAGCGTGTCCTCACGTTCCTTGTCGTCGGTCTGGCCGGCCTGCTTGACGATCAGGTCATTGACTTCCGTGTTGGAGTAGCCGTTGTTCACGAAGTTGCCGTCACGGAAGAACGGAGACAGGTAGTTGTCGGGATCGGAGTAGTCCGGGAACCAGCCAAGCTGGTAGGCCGGGTAGGAACCATCGGAATCCGAGGTGATCACGCGATCCTTGCTGTACTGGGTCCATTCGGTGGACTGCAGGTCGACCTTGAACAGGCCGCCTTCTTCGAGCTGGGCCTTGATGGCGGCATACTCGTCGGCGGAGGACTGGCCGTAGTGGTCCGGGTTGTACTGAAGCTTCAGATCGACCGGGGTCGTGACACCGGCATCCTCGAGAACCTTCTTGGCCTTGTCGGTGCTCGGCTTGCCTTCGCCGTCACCGTAGGCTTCCTTCAGGGTGTCGTCGTGACCGGACAGACCATCCGGAATGAAGGAGTACAGCGGGGTGTAGGTGCCCTTGTAGACCTTGGTGGACAGCTCGTCGCGGTCGATCAGGTTGGCGACGGCCTGACGCACGGCCTTGGCCTTGTCGGCGTTCGGCTCGCTGGACTTCTCGCCGTACGGCATGATCTTGAAGTTGAAGGTGATGAAGCGCTCTTCGCCACCCGGGCCCTTGACGACCTTGACCTTGTCGTCCTTGGACAGGTCCTCGATGTCGGTCGGGGTCATGGAGCGGTAGGCGACGTCGACCTGTCCCTGCTGCACGGCCATCTTCAGGTTGGAGGAATCGGCGAAGTACTTGACCTGCACGGCGTCGTTCTTTGCCGGAGTCAGGCCATCATAGGAGTCGTTCTTGGCATAGGCCAAGGCCTCGTTCACCTTATAGGAGGTGAGCTTGTACGGGCCGGCGAAGGCATTGTCCTTGACGATGGTGTCGGCGTCGGTGAGCTTGTCGGCGTCGAAGGACTCCTCATCCACGATCGGGCCTGCCGGGCTGGAAAGCACCTGCTTGAGGGTCACGTCGTTCTTGACCTTGGAGTGGAACACCACGGTGGTGTCGTCCTTGGCTTCGACGGAGTCGATGTTGGCGAGCAGGGATGACGGACCGTTCTCGTCGTTGATCTTGTTGATGCGGTCGAAGGAGAACTTGACGTCGGAGGCGGTCAGATCGTGGCCGTTGGCGAACTTCAGGCCGGACTTGAGCTTGACGGTGAATTCGGTGCCGTCGTCGCTCCAGGTGCCGTCATCGGCGGCGATGTCCGGGGACAGCTCGGAGGTGTTGTAGTCCTGGGAATACAGGAACGGGAACACCTGAATCTGCACGGCGTAGGAACCGTTGTCATAGGAGCCGGCCGGATCGAGGCTGGTGATCTTATCGGTGGTACCGATGGTGATGGTGGTGCCGCTTGCCGTGGAACCGCCGTCCTTCACGCCGCCGCAGGCGGCAAGGGATGCGATGGCCGCGACGGAAGCGAGCGCGGCGATGACTTTCTTGCGATTCACTGAGGATTCCTCTCTCTAATCCTTGAATTCCAAAGGCATCTCGTGATTGAAATGGCTTGACTCCTTAGAATTGGCGCCTAATGTTAACCGCACGTTTCGTGTAGGGCAATATCGTCCCGTCTCCTGCATTGTTGGTATCGGAAAACCCTATTTTTCCCCGTTCTTTCCACGATTCATCTTTCCCACGATGCCCGGTCGATTAATGAGACGCATGTGAGCGAGCATGCGTTTCGACCGGATACACTTGGCGACACGCGGATGATGTGTGGCTTGTACATTGGCGTTAACAGCGTTAATATATCAACTAGTTAAACGAGAGAATCCGTGCATCGGCGCAAGGAGGTGTTATGAGCAGCTACAGCATGCAACAATCATCGATCTCCGAAAACAATCGGTCACGCATCCTGCAATATCTGTATCACAACGGCATCTGCTCCCGCGCCCAGATCGCCAAGGCCATTGAACTCACTCCTGCGGCAATCACCAAAATCACGGCAAAACTGCTGTCCCAGGACGTCATCGAAGAGACCGGCGACATGGAGGGTGACAAGAACCGTCGTTCCATCGGCCTGAACCTCAATTGCGCGAAATACCATGTGGTCGGCGTCAAATTCGCCCGCAGTCTGGTGCAGATCGCGGTGTTCGACCTCAAATGCAACAAGATCTCGCTGACCGACCTACCCACCGTCAGCGAAGAGCACATCCCCGACACCGTGGAGCAAATCCGTCGCACCGTCCGGCAACTCATCGCCGACGATCCGCACATCGTCGCCGTGGGTATGGCCGTCCCGGGCCCGTATCTACGGGACGCCGGCCATACCGCTCTCGTCTCTTCCATGCAAGGCTGGAGGCAGGTCAACTTCATCCACGAATTTAGCACGGCCTTCGACGTGCCGGTATTCGTGGAGCAGGATGCACGAGCCGGCGCATTGGCGCAATTCCTGTTCAACCCCGAGCTGTCCGAAGGCTCTCTCGCCTATTATCTGCTGGGTGAAGGCATCGGACTGGGGTTGATCGACGACGGTAGAATCTTCTACGGTGCGCACGGCACCGCAACCGAAATCGGGCACGTCTCCGTCGACGTCAACGGCAGGCCCTGCGACTGCGGCAACGTCGGATGTCTGGAGCGCTACTGCTCGGCGGTCGCCATCCACGAGGAGCTCAAGACCGAAGGCGACATCGTGCCCGGCTGCGAATCCATGACCCACGCGCAGGCATGCGCGGCGCTGTTCGCCAAAGCCGACGCGGGCGACGAAGCGGCCAGGCAGCTGGTCAACAAAGCGGCCAAGTACATCGGCTTCGGGTGCGTGACCATCATCAATGCCTTCAATCCAAGCCACATCGTTCTGGGTGACATCGTCTCCCAGGCAGGTCAGCCGCTACTTGACGAGGTCAAGGCCATCGTTTCCGAACACACCATTCCGGAAGTGAGTTCGGAGACCACCATCTCCCTGTCCGCCCTGCCCACCGACGCCACCGTCACCGGAGCCGCCGCCGTGGCCATCACCAATTTTCTGGAACATCCTTCGATGTTCTTCGACGTCGCATAGCACGCCGCCATCTAAAGAAAGGAAAACCATGTCCAAGCCAACCGTCATCTCCCTCGGCGAAATCCTTTGGGATATGCTCCCCACCGGCAAGCGTGCCGGCGGCGCCCCCGTCAACTTCGCCTATCATGCCTCGCAGAATGGCGCGGAAGGCTATGCCATCAGCGCAGTCGGCAACGACGAGCTCGGTGCAGAGCTGATCGCCGACGCCCACAAGGCCGGCATCAACACCTTGGTGCAGACCAACGAATACCCGACCGGCACCGTGGACGTGGCGCTGACCAACGGCATTCCGGAATACACCATCGTCAAGAACGTCGCATGGGATCACATCAAGCTCACCGACGAACTCATCGACGCCGTTTCCAAGGCCGACGCCGTCTGCTTCGGCACCCTGGGTCTGCGCTCCCCCGAGTCCCACGACACCATCATCGAACTGCTCAAGCACACCAAGGAAGGCGCGCTGAAGTTCTTCGACATCAATCTGCGCTCCGACTTCTACTCCAAGGAACTCATCGAAGAGCTGCTTGGCTACGCCACCGTGTTCAAGATCAACGATGACGAGCTGCTGCTCATGCGCGACATGTTCGAGCTTCCCGGAACCACCGACGAGGAAGCGTGCAACTGGTTCATCAAGAACTTCGGTCTGGAGTACATCATTCTGACCGGTGGCGCCACCTTCAGCATCATCATCGCCAAGGACGGCGAAGTCTCCACCCTGCACACCCCGCATGTCGAGGTCGCCGACACCGTCGGCGCAGGCGATTCCTTCTCCGGTTCCTTCACCGGCAAGATCCTCACCGGAGCCCCCCTCAAGGAAGCGCACCGTGCGGCCGTGAACACCTCCGCCTATGTGTGCACCAAGGAAGGCGGCTGGCCGACCTATCCGGCAGAAGGCGTTCCGGACTATCTCGCCGCGGCGGCCAAGTAATCCTTTCCCGGTCCCATCATCATCCACAGGTCCACGGTCATCGAACGATGTCGTGGACCTTGTTGTATTGCGACACCTGCTATGATGAATGCACGTCAATCGATTTACGTATTCAACGAAGAAGTTGCCATGCCACCGACCACCAATGCCATACCCCAATCCGTCTCCATCTTCATGCAACGCATCACCGAACTGTGCGGTACGGAACATGCGGACTGGGCCGAGAATTTCAACACCTGCTTCGCCAACACGCTGACCACCACCGTGCGTCGGCATGACGATGGCACCACGTTCCTTCTGACTGGCGACATCCCGGCCATGTGGCTGCGTGATTCCTCCGCACAGTTCCGCCCCTATCTCGTCATCGCCCAAGACGATCCGGACATGGCCGATCTCATCGCGGGGCTCGTCCGCCAGCAGTTCCGGTTCATCAACATCGACCCGTACGCCAACGCATTCAACGAGACACCAAGCGGAGCCACTTGGGATCCTGACGATCGGACCGATTCGTTCGGACCTTGGCTATGGGAACGCAAATACGAAGTGGATTCGCTATGCTACCCCATCCAACTTGCATGGCTGCTGTATCGCAATACCGGACTGACCTCGCATTTCGACGAATCGTTCGTCTCCGGCGTGCGTCGCATCCTTGACACCTTCGAGACCGAACAGAATCACGCCGAGTCTCGGTACCGGTTCTTCCGCCCGAACGATGACCCGCGTGATTCCGTGCCGAACGAAGGCCTCGGCGGACCGTTTGCCGTCACCGGTATGACCTGGTCCGGATTCCGTCCCAGCGACGACGCCTGCATCTATCCGTACCTCGTGCCGTCCAACATGTTCGCGGTCGTGGCCATGGGCCATCTTCGGCAGATCTTCACCGACGTGCTCGATGATGCCGAAATCGTACGCCGCGCAGGCAAACTGCAGCACGACATCTCCGACGGCATCGCGCAACATGCCACCATACGCAACGCGGCGGGAGAACGGATCTACGCCTACGAGACGGATGGCCTGGGCAACGCCCTGCTCATGGACGACAGCAACGTACCCAATCTCATCTCGGCCCCATACCTGGGATTCTGCGATGCCGACGACCCGTTGTATCTGGCAACCCGCCGCACCTTGCTCAGCTCCGAGAATCCCTACTATTTCGAAGGACCCTTCGCCCGCGCCATCGGTTCCCCGCATACGCCAACCGGGTATGTCTGGCCAATCGCCATGGCCATGCAAGGCCTGACCAGCAACGACAGGGCTGAGAAGGAACGTCTCCTCGATCAGCTTGTCGCGGCGGACGCCGGCACGCATCTCATGCACGAAAGCTTCGACGTGAGTGATCCGACGCAGTACACCAGACCATGGTTCAGTTGGGCGAACATGATGTTCTGTGAGCTGGTCATGGACTTCTTCGGCATCCGCATCAACACATGAGCCAAGACGTCGGATATCGACGTTCAGGGCGATTGTCGGGAATCGCTCGAAGAAAACTTGCAATTCCCAGCAGACTTATGATATCTTGAAATGTCCGGCTGCTAAGTCGGAATGCTTGATAACTCAAGATTGGGGCTGATCGGTTTCGACGGTGACCTGTTCGTCGCAGGGAAGCGTGCCGAGAACGTAGGGTCCGCTCGTGGATGACCCCTACACAAGAATAAGTGCTAAATCTAACCGCACTGAGTTCGCTCTCGCTGCCTGAGCTTCGCGCCAGGATTAACCAGTGAGCAGCCGCTCCGTTCACTCCTTCTCGTCTTCGGGAGGATGCTGAGCGTCGTTGAGAAGACTTGCTTCATCGGCTGAGTCACAGGGCCGGTGAGGGACTTTAACTGCGAATATGCTCGCCATCAGTTGTCTGCGATATCGATGGGGGCAGAAAAACCGCCGCATGGCCAGCAGACTACGCACGTAGAAGACTGAGGGTTCGGTTATCGGACCGGGGTTCGATTCCCCGCAGCTCCACCATTCGAAAGCCGCCGGAAATGGCGGCTTTTCCTTTATTCCCAACGGTTTCCGGCTCTTCACGTTCATTACGAACATGACAGAAATTACGTCGTTTTTTAAAAAATGTTGTCAAAATGTTGTCAGGACGTTGTCGGAGATCCGTCCCCGAGACAAGGAAAAATGGCCCCCTCCTTCGGCAGGAAGAAGGGGGCCATAAGACGTCATTCCCCTCGAGGGGGGCGTGGAAGGCGGAACGCGAAAGGGCCCCTCGCCCCGGAATCCATCCGGATGCGAGGGGCCCATGCCCGTCAGCCGACGTCGGTGACGGTGATCTTCAGCTTGGCGAGCTTGTCCCTGACCGCCGTCTCGACGGTCTCGGAGATCCGATCGGGGTCGGCGCCGTTGGCCGAGGCCAGCGTCTTGACCGCCTCGGACAGCGCGGTCACCTGCGTCTGCAGCGCGGCCAGCTGGGTCTTCAACGCGTTCACGTTGCCAGCGGTGCCGTTGAGCGCGTTGTACATGTTGCCGCCGAATGCGCTCTTCTTGTAGTTGTACTCCCAGATCAGATGCGGCAGTTCGTACGACAGCAGGTTGAACATGTTGCCGCCGGCCGGCGAATCCTTGTACTTGTATTCCCAGACCGCCTCGGCGATCTCCTGTGCTGTGGGCATATCGCCTCCCAATAGTTCGTTGGCTCTGTTGATGATCCTGTCGACCGGCAGCGCGTTCACGCACCGGTCCGGGCAGCCGTAGTGGTCGGTGCCGGGCACCTCGCGGTGCAGCCAGACGTTGCCCGCCCGGTTGCCGCTCGCGTCATGCCACAGGCTCGCCCATCCATAGCGGCGTGCGATGTCCGCGCACAGGCGTGCGCTGGCCTCGATCTCCGCGTCCGTTACGGGCACGCCGGCCATGCCGCCCTCATGCTCGATCGAGATGCCCGAGCAGTCGGACCGCCAGTCGGCGTCCGCCCAGGCGCCGTCGGCCTCGTCGACCCACTGGTAGGTCAGTCCGGTCGAGCCGATGCCGTAGGTGCTGGAGGCGGAGAAGCTGGCGCGTTGGAAGCAGCTGTCGGTGCCCGCCAGACGGCCGACCATGATATGCAGGGTGATGTGCGTCACCGAGCATCCACGTCGGCCGTCGTAATGGTTCGGGCTGCCGCGCCAGAGTGCGAGGCCGGACCCGGCCATCAGATCTCCCCGGGGGCGTCGTCCGATTCCGGCATGGATCCGGCGGCCCTCTCATCGGCTTCGTCGGCGTCGGCCATGCCGGCGTCGGCCAGCGCGCTGGCCGCGCCGATCGCGGCGGACTTGGCGGCGGTCAGGCCGTTGACCATGCCCTCCCTTTTCAGGGCGTCGACCAGCTGCTGGCCGGCGAGGGCCGCGGAGGTGACGTTCTGGTTCTTCCACCACCCCCAGATCGTCCCGCACACGCCGATGACCGCGAAGATGGCCGCCGACACCTGTTCGTCCGTGAACGGAAGCGTGTTGACGCCGGCGAGATTCAGGCCCGCATTGGCGAGCGAGTATAAGGTGACCAGGATGGTCACGATCGCCTTGAGCCGCTCCCCCGTCAGGCCGGGCAGGCCCGCGCCCGTGTTGTTGGCGTGTTCCGCCATGCCGTGCCTCCCTTACTTGATGCCGAGCTTCTTCTTGATCTCGAGCAGGATCTGGTACAGTCGGGGCACCTGGATCTTGTCGAGCCCGTACAGGCGGTCTCGCGCCTGCACGTCGTTGATGATGAACGTCCAGACCGCTTCCGCGATCTTGGCGGGCGTGTGCGTCTTGGAGAGTTTCTCCACGGCGGCGTTGGCCGCGCCGTCGATGCCTTGCAGGCGGTCCCTGCATTTGACGCCGTTCTGATCGAAGTTCCAGACCGCCTCGGCGATCTCCTGTGCTGTGGGCATGTCGTCCTCGCTTTCATATCGTAAATAGCAGTTCCATGGGAAGTTGTAGTAGGGTGAGATGTTCGTTTCACGGCCGGTCTGGTCCCCCGCCGTGCCATAAAGGCTGTTATGTTCGCTGCTCGACGCCTGGGCGAGTTGTCCTCCGCCCAGGTACACGGCGACATGGTTCACATCGTTCAGCAGGATGTCCCCGGCCTTCGGGTGGCCGTCGACGGGCAGCCGCTTCCAGCCGCGGCTGGTCAGGTTCACGCTCAGATCGGCGGTGTTGACGGCCGTGCCGGTGTCGAAGCCGGCCTCCCTGAGACAGTGGATCACCAGGCTGCTGCAGTCGCAGTTGCCCGCCTTGGGGTTGAAGTTCCACCGGTCGGACTGGCTGTAGCCCATGTTCGCGACCTCGCACCAGTAACGCATGCGCGCGATCAGCGTGTTCACGCTCGCCATCCGGCCTCCTCCAACGCTTCGAGGGCCTCCTGTTCGGTGACCTGTCTGATGTCGTCCGGCGGCGGGCCGTCGCCCTGCGGCGATGGGCGCCGCATCATGGTCTCGTCCATGATCCGTCCTCCTTTCCGCCCGGATGGTCCGGGCAAACGGGTCGGACCCTCTCCCGTATGGGGCGGGCCCGATGTGGTTGTTGGTTTGCATGCCCCGGGTCGGGGCACGGGCTTCGTGATGGGGCGGGACGGTGAGCGTCGTCATCGGGCCTGCTCGTCCATGGTCTCCGGGGCGATGTCCGCCCGCAGCTCGTCGGGCAGGCGGGGTTTGGGATGCCGGAGCAGGAATTCGGGCTCGACGGCCTCGCAATAGCGTTGGAGCCAATGGGACAGGCTTCTCGTGTAGGCGGCGAGCATGAAGTATCTGCGCTGGCGCTCTTCCAGATGACGGATCTGTCTTTCCTGCGAGTCGACCTGTTCGCGCAACGGCCTGATGACGCTGTCGGTGAGGATGTCGCATGCCTGCGCGGCGATGTCGGCCGTGTCCTTGCGGCGGCCGGAGATCGCGCCGATGATCGCGCCGACCCCTCCGCCTCCGATCAGGGAGACGATGACCGCGGTCCAGAACTCAGCGCTGCTGAACAGGTCGATCGGCGGCATGTGACGGCTCCTTCGATGACGGCTGGCCCCGTGCGCGTCCGCTATGATGTGCGGCGGCGGTGCGCGGGTCCGGGGGTTGGGGGTGGTGGTCGGAACGCATCCGCGTGTCGCGTCGTCCGTCATCCGATGGGGTAGACAAGGAATCCGACGCAGGTCTGCGTGCTGCCCGCCGCGCCCATGTTCGAGACACGGATGACGCCGTCCGGCACGACGATCAGCATGCGGCTCGTCTGCCCGTTATGGACCGTGCATGCCGCGTTGACCTCGAACGGCGGCCGGCAAGCCGCCGGCAGCGTGTACGGGCATACGCCGGAATCCCATGAGCCGCCGGCGATGGAGCCTTGGAAGCGGACGCAGACGAGGCGGCCGCGTCTGCTGACCGTCCACCCCCCGGAGTCGTACAGGGTCGCGGAATCCCACATGTCCACGATCGGATGCAATCGTCCGGCCAGCATGACCGGAGTGCCGGGGGTCAGCCCGTCGAGCGGTATGCGGGCGATCTTGGCGTATGCGGTGGCCGAACCGCCGAGGATGCTGCCGGCGGGGACCGTGGGGTCGGCGGGCGTGCCGGCGGTGGGCGTGCCCTTGATGACCGTCCATGCGACCGATTCGATCTGGTTCGAGTCGCGCGTGTATTTCAGACAGACCAGGTCGTTGCGTTTCTGTCCCGATTGGCCGGATTCGATGACGACGCTCTCGGCGGCGGTGACCCGCGCGTAGCGGCCTTCGACCAGTAGGTTGAGCGTCGGGATGAGCGCATGGTTCGCGTCCTGCATGGTGATGGCCGGCCAGGTGCCGTCCGCGCGTTGCAGGAGGTAGTCGCCGTGTCCCGCGATGGCGGCGGTCAGGCTGCCGACGTCGTCGCCGTCGATGTGCGGCCTGCCCTGTTTGCCCGTGACGAGTTCGGTGGTCATGAGGCCTCCTTGTCGGTTTTGTTGCGGATGAAGTCGTTGAACTCGGAATCCATGGTGTTCATGATGGACCTGTAGACGGCGTAGCATTCGTGGCAGAGCAGCCATTTCTGTTTGCTGCCGTTGACGTCGGTGCGTTCGATGTCGATCCAGTTCGCGAGGTGGGGCGAGCCGGACGCCTCGTAGGCCTTGGCGTGGCATCGGTCGCATTCCAGGCCGATGATGTCGGTGGTTCTTGCCATCAGCTCATCCTTTCGTAGATGTATCCGTTCAGGCTTGGCCTCGTCTGCCATGTGCCGCCGTATTCGGCTCCCGGGCTGGCGGGGATGGTGGTCCAGTACAGGGATCCGACCGGGTGGGCCGCGAGGAAGGACGCCGCGCCTCCGGCCTGGGCGCTGATGGTGCCGTCCGTGCCGACGGTGACGGTGGTCCCGTCGGGTTTGACGCCGCCCAATGTGGTTTCGCTGGCTACGGGCAGCGTGTACTTGTTCGCGTTCGCGGCGATGCCGTCGAGTTTCGTTTTGTCGGCCGCCGTCAGCAGGCCGGATGCGGATTGGGTGGCGGCCGCGTCCTTGGCGAGGGCCGTCCACGCCGTCCACGCCGTGCCGTTGTGGGCGCGCTGCCAGATCCTGCCCGCCGCGGGGTCGGCGAGCAGCTGCGTGGTCACGCCCATCGCCGAGCGTATGACGAGCAGGCCGAAATGCTGCACGCCCGGCGGCTTGCCGGCCACGCCGTTGCCTCCGGGCGCCCAGTAGGCGCCGGCCCCGGCCGCGCCTTTGATGTCGTCCAGGGATTGGCTGGCCAGCCGGATGCCGTCCGCCAGCGTGCCGGGCGCGGTGAGCGTGACGGCGTCGCCCGAACGCGCGGCGGTGACGGGGCGGATGCCCGCGATCGTCTTGACGCGGGCATCCGCGTTGGCGTTCGCGGCCGCGGCCTGGGCTTGGGCCCGGCCGATCTGTTCGGTGTAGCCCGACACCTGTTTGGCCGCTTCCGAAGCGGTCTTGGACACTTGTTCGAGGTCCGCCGCGCCGATTTCGGCCGAGAACGTCCACCCGTCCAGCTTCAGGCCGGCGCCGGCGTAGTACGCGTGACCTCCGGAGGTACTTTCGGCCGTGCCCGACAGGCTCGTGCCCGTGGCGGCCGCGTCGCCGGCCTCGTATGAGACGGTGAGCGTGCCTTTGCCGATCTTGGCGATCTTCTTGGCGATCTCGGCGGTCACGGTGATGCCGTGCCGGTTGTCGCGGGCGGTGATGGTGTCGCCCACGTCGTAGGTGCCGGCCTCGCCGTCGATGCTCACGTCGACGCCGTCCGTCGACTGGAGCTCCTTGAGTTTCCTGCGTCCCTCCTTTTCCAGTTCGTCGCGTGTGGCGTTGTTGTAGTCGTATACCGCGGCCCGCTCATCCAGGCCGAACAGTGTCTGGCTGGTGGAGATGTCGCCCTTGGCGTCGGCGTACAGGTCGATGACCACGCGGTCCTTGAGCTCGCCCTCGCCCAGGCAGACGAGATGGTTGACGGGGTTGCCGGTCCTCACCGCGGTGAAGTCGAGCCTGTCGCTGTCCACGTCGTCGCCGTAGGCCGTGGCCCGTACCGCGGACACGATCACGCGCCCATCGCGTGTGGTGACGGCCAGTTTGGCGCCGGATGCCCTGAGCATGGAGCGGATGCCCGTGTAGGCGTCCACGTACCTGTTGAACCGCCAGTTGGCGATGGTGATGCCGCGGGTTCCGGACGCGACCCCGAACAGGTCCGTCAGGCCGATGCGGGCGATGAGCCGCCGCAGCACGTCGGCGGCCTCCCCGCCGACGGTCAGGTAGTCCATGCCCTGGTCCGGGGCGAGGATCTTGGAGGCGAGTATGCCGTGCCATGTCCTGCCGGAGCAGGTGAGCGTGCCGGTGGCGGTGTCGACGGCGGTCCTGTCGACGATGCCGCCGATCTCGGTGCCGTCGACCATCACCAGGCAGTCCTCGCCCACGTCGACGCCGGACAGTTCGAGGGTGAAGTCGTTCTCGTCCTTGCCCCACGCGCAGTCCATGGTGAAGTCCGTGACGGTGCCCAACGGCTCGTGTCCGGGGCCGGTGACGGCCAGTCCTATCACGTCCATGGCGGTTCCGTCCTTTCCTCGACCACGGTGACGTCGAAGTCGAAGTCGTTGAGCCACGCGATCTGCTGGATGCCGGGTTCGAGCGGCTGGAAGATGTATTCACCGCCGTCGAGGCCGGCGCCGCGGCGTGCCTTGCCGAACAGGTTGGAACGGTTGCCTTGCGCGTCGACCATCACGACGGTCTTCACCGCGGAGGCGCCGTCGATCTCGATGCGGCCGCCTTCCGGCACGCTCGCGTCCACCTGGTACCGGTTCGCGCCGATCACGACGTAGGGGTTCGTGCACGGCCCGTAGATGGTGATTCTGGCCGGCTGCCGTATGGGGGTGGGGTTCCTGACGGTCTGGATGGCGGCCATGCCGCCCAGGTCGCACGGCAGGTCGCAGGGCAGGTCGAGCCATTGCGAGTCCTCGAACGTCTGCATGTGGAAGACGTTCAGGGATTCGCGCCGCCACACGCCGTCCACGAGCACGAACGTCAGCTGCGTCTCGACCATGGTCGGCGTGACCGTCTGCGGTTCGCTCTTCGCGATCCACGCGTGCGCCTCCCACTCGCCGTCCGCGACGAGCGTGCCCGGCACGCCGGATGCCATGTCCGCGTCCACGAGCCTGCGCAGCAGGTCGAGCGTGTCCGGCGAGTCGTGGATCTTCACCGTGGCGGTGGCTTCACGGGTCTTGCGCGCCACCCCGCTCATGCCTCGCGACGCGAGGCTGTAATCCCACACACGCCCCCTCAACCCGGCAAGGGTCTCCCCATATAAGGGGCCCTCGAAACCGATGGACTCGCCCGTGGCCGCACACACATAACTCAACGTCCTCATCAGATGCTCCTTATGAGTCTCGCGAAGTCACGCTGCGTGAACGGCCTGTCGTCGGCGAGCGCGGCGGTGATGGTTTTGGTCAGTATGTCGAGTTTGTTGTTGGTGGTTTGGAGGAGTTGGTTGGTTTCCTGTTGTTGGGTGGTGGTGTTTGTGCGGTTTGTTTTTGATAGGTCGTCGAGTCTCATGGTGGAGGTGAGTGAGTCCATGGATCGGTTGATGAGGTTGGTGGAGTCGTCGATGCCGAGTGCCATGCCTTTGCCGACCATGATGCCGACTTCATCTCGGAAGACTCGTGATGGTGAGTGGATGCCGAGTGCGTTCTTGGCTTTGTCGACGAGGCCGCTCATCGCGTTCTTGATGTTGTCGTAGAGGCCGCCGATTGCGCCGCTGATGCCTTTCCAGAGGCCGTCGATGACTTTTCCTCCTGCTGATTTGAGCCAGTTGCCCGCGTCGGACAGGGCGCTTTTGACCTTGCCGCCGATGCCTTGGACGCTGCTGACGAGTGAGGAGACCGCGTTGCTGACGGTGCCGGTGATGCCGCCCCACACGTTGGACACGATGCTTTTCGCGCCGTTCCACAGGGTGTTCCAGATGTTGGAGATGGTGGAGCAGACTGTGCTGATCACGCCTCGGAGCAGGCTCACGCATGTGGACACGATGGAGCAGATGCCGTTCCACACGGTGGACGCGACGTTCTGGATGTCCGCCCAGACCGCGCTCCAGTTGCCGTTAACGATGTCGAGGACGGTTTGGATGATGCCTTGGATCACGGCGAGCGCGGTGCTGACCAGTGTGGTCACGATGCTCCATGCGGATTGGACGACGGTGCCGAGAACGTTCCAGAATCCGTTCCAGATCGGGCCGACGACGGCTACTGCCGTTTGGAAGATGGTTTGGATCACCTGCATGCCTGCCTGCAGCATCGGTGTGACGATCGCGATGAAGGTCTGGATGTTGGTCTGGATCTGTTGGATGGCGGCCGTGACCGTCGGGCCTATCGCGTTCCACACGTTCTGCACTATGGTGCCGATGAGGGTCCATGCGGTCTGCCAGGTCTGCTGGAGTTGGGCCATGGTCTGCGTGATGAACGTTCCGATGGCCGTGAGGACGGGCTGACAGACCGTGCCGATGGATTCCCATACGCCCGTGAACCATGAGACGAACTGGCTCCACATGTCCCGTCCGGTTTTGGTCTGCGTGAAGAAGAGCGCGAGCGCCGCCACGACGGCTCCGATGGCGGTGACGATCAGCATGATCGGGTTGGCGTCCATCGCGAGGTTGAACGCGAGCTGCACCGCGGTCGCGGCCTTCGTGATCGCGGTCCACGCGGACTGTGCGGCCTTGACGACGTTGAACGAACCGGCGAGTTTCGACAATGCGCCCGCCATGCTGCCCGCGTCGGATATTCCGCCGATCAGGTCGAACGCGGCGGTCGCGGTCTTGGTGATGCCGCCGGCCATCGTCGTGATGGCCTTCAGGCCGCCGGTCACGGCCTGTACGCCGGAGGTTATCGCCTGCCAGCCCTTCATGGCGAGGAACGCGGCCGCGATGGTCTTCAACGCGGTGGCGATGAGGGCGCCGTTGGATTGGGCCCATTGGCCGAGTCTGCGGATCCATTCGCCGACGGGCCTGATGACGCCGGCCAGCGTGTCGAGCACGGTGGAGAACCGTTGCGCCATGTCGGACGCGGTGGCCGCGCTGTTGTCGAATCCGAGCATGTGCTGCACGGTCTGTGTGAGCGCCGATGCGAGACCGGCCAGGCTGGTGGCGATATCGAGGAGGCTTTCGAGGAACGGTTGCAGCGAATCGGATGCGGCGAGCCGGTTGACGAACTCCTTCGCCCATCCGACCGCGTTCGACAATGCCTGAGTCATGGAGGCGAGCGTTCCCCCGAGCGCCGACACCAGTGTGGAGCACGCCGATGACGCCCTGCCGCCGGCGTTCAATCCGGAGACGAGCGATATGAGCGCGCCGGCGAGCCCGGCCAGTTGCGCTTTCAGGCTGACGGCCGCCGAGGCGAGCATCTGCAGGCCCGGAATGCTTCCGATCGTGTCGCCCAACGATTTCAGTTTCGCCTGTATGGTCGGGATGGCGTTCTCCAGGCCCGACTGCAGTGACGCGCCGACCTTCTCCAATGTCGGTTTCACCGTGGCCGTGAACGAGTCGATGAGCGGTATCGCCTGGTTGAACAGGCCGCGCAGGCCGTTCAGGAGCGGTGTGGCGGCGGTTTCGCCCAGACGGCTCAACGCGGCCTTCACGTTGGACAATGCGCCGGTGAACGTGTCGCCGGCGGACTGCGCGGCCCCGCCCAATCCTTCCTTCATCGCGTCGGCGAACGTCTGGAAGTCGATCTTGCCTTTCGACACCATGTCCGACACGTCGGCGCTGGTCTTGCCCAGATGCTTGCCGAGCATCTGCAGGACCGGGATGCCCGAGCTCATGAGCTGGAGCATGTCGTCGCCCTGCAGTTTGCCGCGGGCCGCGACCGACCCGAAGATCGTGCCGATGTCCGTCAGGCTCCTGCCGCTGATCTGCGCCGTGTCGGCGACGGTCTTGAGCACTTCGGTCAGCTGGGTGCCCTCCGTCACGCCGGACGCGCTCAACGACGCGGCCACGGTCGCCGCGTCGCCAAGGCCGAACGCGGTGCCCTTCACGGAAGCGAGCGCGTCGTTCATGATTTCGGCGACGCTGTTGCTGTCGTGGCCAAGGCCTTTGAGTTTTGCCTGTGCGTTTTCGATGTTGAGGGCGCGTTCGAAGCCGCCCTTGGCGGCGAGCACGGTGATGCCGGTCGCCAGACCGGCGATGGTGGCGGTTCCGGCCTTGCCTATCTTGCCGAATGCGCCGGCGAGTTTCGACATGAGGTTCGATGAGCTTTTCCTGGAGGCTTTGTCGACCGCGTCGTTGATGCTGCCTTCGATGCTTTTGCCGAAGCCCTGTCCGGAGGGTTCGACGTGCACGTAGACCACGCCGATGTCCTGCGCCATCGCGAATCACCTCCTATAGGTCGTCTTCGATGTGGAAATACCTTTTGAGCCGTTCCCTGTCCTCGCGTTGCCTGCGCGTGAGGCCGTGCGTCCGTGCGGGTGGGCGCAGCGGGTCGTTGACGTGGTCGCTCCATGGACGTTTGCGTGGCGGCACCTGCAGCCATGCGGCCTGTTCCGCGTCGCCCGGCGCGTAGGTCATGCCGTTGAGCGCGGCCCATGAGTGGCTCGTGCGGTCCTTGAGGATTTCACGGGTCAACTCCCATGCGAGCCCCCAGTCGGTTCGTGGCCGCTGGCCTTCGAGCCACTCGTCGAAGCGTACGGGCCGGTATATCCGCCCGTATGCGCGGATCCAGTCGTACGCTAGCGCCGCGCGATGCCGGTTCCAGAGTTGGGCGAGGCAAGCGCTTTTGGGTCCAGTCCGGATTCGTCGGCCCATGCCTTGACGGTGGCGGTCAGGTAGGCGATCGGACGGTCGGTCTGTCGCAACGCGTTCCAGAAGTCCGGCCGCATGTGCTGGAAGTAGGCGAGGAACGTGGCGAACACGGCGCTCTTCTCCTCTTCGGAGAGGACCTGTTTGCTTTTGACGAGCAGGATGGTCTGGACGAGCTCGATGGGCAGTTCGGCGTTGTCGAGGTTCGGCAGGTCGAGTTTGACGCCTGCGACCTCCAGATGCACGTCCGGTTTGAGTTCGGCCGCGTCGTTCAGGTCGATGTCGACGATATGGTAGCTGTTGTCCGTCATGGCGGGCTCCTTGATGGTGGTCGGCGGTCCGGAAGGGTTTCCCGGCGCGGCGGGACCGCCATCGGGCCGCGTCGGGGAGGAATGAGGGATGTCAGGCGGTTTCGGTGATCAGGCCCCAGGCGTGGAACTGTTCGCCGTTGCTGCCCTTGAGCATCTTGAACGTCATGTCGAAGCTCATGATCTCGGAGGATTTCAGGCTCACGTCGCCACGGTCGGAGATCTTCGCGTTCGTACCGTACAGGAGGAACGGACGGTCCTTCTGGTCGAGGGCGACGAGCACGAGGATCCATTCCTTGGTCAGACCCGCGCCCTTGATGCCGATGCCGCCGTCCGAGGAGACGTCCACGTCGAAATACGCCGAGATGACGTCCTTGCGGCCCTCCATGCCGGCCAGCTGGAGCGTCCAATAGCCCGGGTCGGTGTCGGACAGGACGATGTCGCCGTTATGCCCCTTGTAGTCGGTGCTGTCGCCCGGCTCCGGATGCAGCACGGCGCCGTCCTCGGTGGAATAGCCGATCGGCTTCTTGCCTGCCGGCGGGGTCCATTTCACTCCCGTCGGCGGCTGGAACGTGCCGTCGCCCTTGGGGAAGAGGAACAGCGCGTAGTTCTTGATGAGTCGGGTGTTGTTCGCGTCGTTGCCGCTGGAAACGTACCCGTAGTCGGTGGCTCCCTGTTCTGGCATGACGTTTCTCCTTTCGATCGTTTCGGGAAAAATTGTCGGGGTTTCAGGCGATGGAGACCTCCAACAGGAGCACGCCGTACGCGTACGCCTGCAGGCTGTCCTCATCGACCATGCGTACCGGCCCGGATTCCAGCGACGCGTTGTTCAACGGTGCCGTGATCCCGAGCCTGATGATCTCACGGCACACCTGCGCCCAGATGTCCGCGGCCTTCTGCCATCCGCCGGAACCCCGGCACCGGACGCTCACGCGCAGGCGCGCATACTGCGAGATGGGCGTGCACATGCCCTGCATGCTGTCCGCCAGGGTGACCTCGACCGGCGGATCGTCGTGGCGGCGCACCGTGCCGAACGTGTAGTCGGGGAATCTCTCGCGCAAGGCAGGCAGCAGGAGCGGGCCGGCGCGCACCGGAGTGACGGGCACGCTCATACGCGCATCCTTCCGAGCGTGTCCTCCAACGCGCCGTGGGCCGCCTCCACCGCCGACGGGCAGAGGATGGCCACGCCGCTGCGGTTCGCGCCGTCATGGTCGCGCACCATGCACCGGCTGTCGGTGACGGCCGTTTCGGCCGCGTCCCTCATGCGCGAGCGCAACGTCTCGTTTTTGAGGATCTGCTCGCTGAACGCCTTGCGGTTGAACACGAATCTGCATCGTTTGGCCATTAGCCCGTCCTTTCCGTGGCTTGGATGACGTCGCCGACATGTCGGCCGTGTAGGTCATGCCAGACCTGCGGCCGGCCGTTGACGTGCAGGAGCTGGCCCCGCACCTTGACCAGGTCGGTCGGTTGGATGCCCGTCGGCTGGCTTCCTCGGATGTAGAGCGTGTAGGCGAGGGTGTCGGGCCGGCCGTCTTCGTCGGCCTGGTCGTCGTGTTCGGCTGGAGCGACCATGGCCCGCAGGGTTTTGACGGGGGCGGGGTCGCCTTGGATGGGATTGCCGTCCACGTCGGTCGTGGCCGTGCCACGCCACACTTCGATGGTTTCCATCAGGATGCCTCCCCTGTGGTCATGTCCACGCTGAACGTATGTTGCGCGCCGATGCCGAGGATGCGTTTCTCGTCGTCGCGCAGGTACATGTCGCCGGTCGGGGCGTCGAACGAATACTGTTCGGAGAAGCTTCCGGTGGTCTGGTTCATTTGCGTGACTCCGCCGGGAAAGCCCGTGGAGTCGGCCTGCATGATCCTGCGTACGATGTCGCACGTGACCTTCGTCAGCAGGCGCGGATGTTCGGTCCGGAGTTTCCGCCAGATGGGCGAGCGCGCCTTGATGTATTCGGTCACGTCGCCCAGATGGACGTCCGCTTTCGTCTTCTCGTCCGAGGTGAGCGCATGCCATCGCCGTTCGAGATCGTCCGTGGAGGCGAACTGGTCGGCGTCTGCCATGATGGTCTCCCCTCCCCGTTTCAGGCGAGCACGCCGGCGGCCTTGAGCTTGGCTATCAGACCGTTGATCTTGGCGATGATGGCCGCATTGTCGGCGGTGCTGTTGAGATCGGCTTCCGCGGATTGCTTGAGTACGCCGCCACGCTGGCTCGTCGTGGGTTCGGAGACGGCGCCGGCCGCGAACGGGGTGCCGTCGGGGTTGACGAGCCGTACCTGCGCGTCCAGCGGGCCGATCGTATGTTTCTTATCCGCCTTGTTGACCACGAGGGTCTGGATGGGAAAGCTCATCGTCCGCCTCATTCCGTGGTCTTGAGCACGGCGAACGCTTTCGGGTCGATGACCGCGAACGCGTACATCGCCTCGGTACGGTAGGCGATCTGGTTGTGGGCCTTCAGATCCACGCCGGTCTGGTCGGGGTCGCCGTAGGCGATGATCTCGCTGGTCAGGTCGCGGACCATGCCCCATTTGATGAGGCTGAAGTCGCCCATGAACGCGAGCACCTTCGTTGGGGTCGTGGCCAGTCGTCCGTTGACGGTGCCGGAGGTCGCCGCGGTGATGCCGTCCAGGCTGCCGGCCTGCAGGTTCAGCGGGATCTCCGGGTAGAAGCGCATGCCGGTGGACGGGACGCGTAGCTTGCGCAGGCGGGCGGCCCAGGTCTTGGACAGGGCCACGCCGTTGATGTCGTAGGTGTCGTTCAGCGCGTCGGCCAGGGCGTCCACGTTGCTGATGTCATCGTCCGTGGCCGTCACCTGCATCGCCGAACCGCTCAACGGGTCGAAGCCGCTGAGCGTCGACCCTGTCTTGGGATTGACCGCATGGTAGACCACGTAGTCGAGCGCGCGGCCCAACGCGGCGGCCTGGTCGGCCTGGATGCTGCGGATGATCTGCAGCTGGTTGTCCTCGTCGGCCCACTGGAGTTCGCTGGTGACGCGGGTGGTGGTCTGCACCTTGAACCGTTTCGCCACGACCTGGTCTACGGTCTGCTCGTAGCTGGACTTGACGGCGCCCTCGGCCACCACTTCGGCCTCGCTCTTGCCGTTGAACACGAGGTAGTCCGCGTCGGTGAAGATCTGCGGGGTGCTGGGGCTCAGGGACGCGATGGTGCTGGTGTCCTTGGCCTTGTTCACGATTTCGGTGGCCACGCTCACCGGGAGCTTGATCTGGCCCGTGGTCATTGCCATGATGGTTGTCCTTTCGGTTGATGGGGGTTATTGGCCGAGCAGTTTGCGGATGTAGGAAAGCTCCTCGGCGTCCTTGCTGTTGTTCTGATGCGACGGGGTCCCCGCCTGGTTCCTGACCTGGGCTCCTTTGGATGCGGGATGCAATGCCGCATGCAGGAGGTTCGCATGCTCCTCGAGTTCTTCCTTGGTGCCGCCGCGCAGCAGGCCGGCCGGCACGTCCTTGGCCTTCGCGACTTCGGACACCCATTCGGCATGCTGCCGTTCGGCTGCCGCGTCGTCGATCTGCTTCTGCAATGCGGCGTTCGATTCCTTGAGCCTGTCGAGTTCGCTCTTGCCCGCGTTCTCCGCCTCGTCGAATTTCATGGCCTTGGACTTGAGCTCGTCGTAGTCCTTGTACTTGCCGCGCTCCTTGGCCAGCCGTTTTTCGACGATCTGGTCGACCTGCTCCTGGGTGAACGACTTCGGTTCGGAACCATCGCCGTCGCCGGAACCGCCTGCGGGAGGCTCGCCGTCGACCAGGCGGATATGGGTCGGAAGATGGAATCTGATACGCATGTTTTGCGCTCCTTCTGCTTGTTGCCCGTGGAATCGAGTTTGACCGCGCCACGGTGCGCCGAATGGTCCTCCCATGCGATGCGGCGCACGGTAGCCGCCAGCCGGACGGCTGGTCGAGTGGCGGATGCAGGATTCGCACCTGCGCGGCATGACACGCTTTCGGACCATGGTCGTACGCGTCATGACGTTCTGGCAGTCCACCGGGGAAAATGCTATGATATAGGCGAATGGGACAATCTCTGGCTCTGCTAATAGGGACTTGGATTGTCCTATTTGATTCTGGTTATCGTCCCGTCCTTTCTCACTTGGATCACCTGCCCGATGCCATGTTGCATCGCCCGTCGCAACAGTTCGGCTTCAAGCTCGTCATCATCGATTCCGACCGACTTGCCGTTGAACACGACGCGGCATTCCGTCAGCGGATTGGGATAGGCGTTGCCGAACTGTCTTTTCGCCTTGCGTAGGTTCGATTCGACGGTGCGGATATTGGAGCCCGTCGGACTTTTGATCTCCCACTTGCTGGCGTTGATCAGTATGTCTATGTTCGAATAGCCGTCTGGTGAATCCTCCGCCAGCGTGGTCACGGCGAACCCGTTTCCCGCCAAGGCGTCTATGGCGAACAGGTCACGTGGCTCGTTCTTCCCGATGCGTTCCCTCGGCTTGAGATACGTGACCGGTGGGATGGTCCCGTCGTGGACCCATGTCCTGTCCCGTGTGCCCATCTCGGCGAGGATCCGGTTACGCCGCCAATTATCGAATCGTTGTTCCGGTGAAGTCCGCGTACGCAGGTATTCATCGCTGGTGAGCCTGTGTTCGATCGCCGCCCTGCACTGGTCCCACCGTTCGGACATGCCATCCGGGTCGAAGCCGGTGAGCTTCTGCCTGCCCCAGCTGCACACGATGTCGCAATGGCAGTGGCCATCATGGAATGTCGGGCCGAAGTCGGCGCTTTCCTCACTCAGATAGGCGAAGCCCCTGGTGGAGAGCATGACGCAGAACGGGCATGGTTGGGAGCCGCGTGGGACGCGCGCCCACTTGGGTTTCGTGGGATCGGCCCGCATGACGCGCATCGTGGTGAGTCTCGCGGCACTGTTCGCCATGTCGGCTATGAACTGCTGCCAGTCGTCGATGGTGTCTAGATCGGGCCACAGGTCATCGATGGTCAATCCCGCTTTCGACGTTCCCTCAACCAGTTCCTTGTAGTTCAGCCCGTTCCAATCCGTTCCGGCGAAGCCGCCCCTCATGCGGTACAGGACCTCGTTCGGGTCGATTAATTCGGGATGGTCGAATTCGGTGAGGTCCACTCCGGCCTGTTCCGACCAGATTCCGCGCAATTGGGAGAAATAGTCGTCGGCGAGCTGCGCGGCCTGCAACGAGTAATCCTCCACCACGTCTCGCATGAACAGTGGATCGGATTCGAACTGCCGTTCAATGGCGTCCGCGGCTTCGTCGGCCAACGCCTCGAGATCGGCTACATATCCCTTGTACGCTTGGTCAAGCAGACGTTGAAGCTGCCGACGGTTCGTCTCCGGAATATCCAGACTGTTGAGATCCATCGCCGGCCTCCTTGGATGTTCCCGTGGACGCCAGACGCGCCTTGAGCTGGTCTATCTGCGTTTTGGCGCGTTGACGGGACTGATCCGCCCGCAGTCGGGTGATTTCCTCGCGGCTCAGGCCCAATCGTTCGAGTCCGACGTCGGAATCGGCGTATCCAGTGACCTTGTCCGCGATCTTGGTGAACGCGTCGGCGCGCGCCGAGTCGGAAACCTCCCTTGTCGGAGCCCAGACGGGATGTATGTCGCGCATGGAGTCCGGTATCGTGTTCGATCCTTCGCGCAATGCCACGGCGATGCCCATGGCCAGTTTGAGTTCACGTCCGAAGGCCGTGTTCTGCTTGTCGGCGATGCGCGTCAGTCTGCGTTCGGCGGATGCCATCGCCTCCGCGCTGGTCGGGTTGTCCAATGTGATGCCGAGGTAGTCGACCGGTACGCGCGTCTGCGAAGCCACGAGCATGGCCATGGTCTTGAGCATGTCGGAATGCGGTTGCATGCTCGCCTGACTGACCTGCTTCAATTCGGGCACACGATCATCCGCGTCATAGCTGATCGCGTTGATTGCCTGGATGAGGCTCGTCCACGTGTTGCTGCTGAACGCATCCTTGTTCGCTCCGATGAACCAGAGCTTGGGTGCGGAATAGAATTCGGCGGACGCCTCCATGCGCACCACGGTGCGGAATCCCGCATCGACGAGGCTCATGAGCGACCGGCTGATGCGGCTGTGGCCGAACGGCCTGTCCATCTGCCTGTCATAGGCGAGCGACACGGCCGTGGGCTGGTCGAAATGGGTCTCGTGCTTTTCCGCACGCCATGGCATCGGACGTCCCGAGCATTCGTAGACCTTGCCTGGAAGCCACACCTCGAACCCGCAGATCCGCCCGTTCTCATCATCCTCGGTGATGGTCAGCGCGGCCGAAAGACGATGCCTGTAACGATCCCAGATTCCCGCCGACCAGTCGGCCGATCTGGGAATCATGATGATTCGTCCGGAATCATCGGGATCGACGGCGATCGTCAGGAAGCTGCATGAATGCTTGTATGCGGAGACGATCAGCTCCGACGCTGCCACGTCCAGCTGGTTGTCCTCGAACAGGTCGGAGACCCCCATCGTGTCGTCGCCGGAGACGCTGAACCCTTCCAGATCGCTCAGATCGCTCAACGAACGTACGGCGAGTTCGGGCCATCCGATCATCGCCTCGACCTTGTCTTTGATCTGATCGGGGATCGAGATGCCGAAATCCTTGAACCGTTCCTTGCAGTCGTAGTATGCGCCACGAATCAGGTTACGCGGATATTTTTCACGCCACACGCGCAGCAGTTCACGGATGACTGGCATGTCCTCATCGTCGACGCCCTTGATGCTGGTGATGTTTCCGCTGGCCACGTCGAGATACTCACTGCCGGTGAATCTCGGTGCCGATCCGATGATCGTGCCATCCGTCAGGTAGAACGCCATCAGATCATCACCTCCTGTCTGCGGCCCGGATGCCGTCTGGTCGTGAAGGCCCCGTACAGGGCAAGGGTCGTCGATACGAGCGGTGTGATGTCCACGTCGCTGCCGAGCTTGTTCCAGGCGATCGCGCCGGACTGGCCCAACGGCCGCGTGGACGCGCCCTTGGCCGCGGCGGCCAGCTGCGGCTGGTATTCGTCCGGCGGATGCTTGAGGTTACCCGCCTTGAGCATGTCGAGGAAGCGGCCGCAGGCGCGGCCCATCTCCTGCATGCTCGTCACGGTGACCCTCACATGCGCCTTCTTGAGTTCGGGCATCAGGCTCATGGCCGGCGACTGGGCGTCGATGACCACGCTGGCGGTCTTCGGCCATCGTTCCCTGAGCCAGTCGACCGCCCACATGGTTCCCGCTTGGCGCGCGTCCTTGATGTTCGCCATCTGGACGATGGCGGTGCCGTCAGCGTATTTCAGGGCGGCGCCGATGGTCAGCACGCTCCGGTCCGGAGGCATGTCGATGCCGAAGCTCACCGTCCCGCCGGCGGGTACCTCGTCGATCGACGCGGCCTGCCACTGGTCGGGGTCAATGGCGTAGGCGCTGGCCACTTCGTCCCAGATTCCCAACGCCTCACGTCGGAACGAATCGTCGGACAGGTTGTTGCGCATGCGCAGGATCGCCGTTTCGCCGGTGCGTTTCGGATAGCTCGGGTTCGCCTTCGCCCACTGTTCGCGGTCATCAGGGTCGGCGTCCTTGTCGGCGGCGAGTTCCACGTACAGCAGGTTCCCGTCACCGTTCATGGCATGCCGGCGCTTCTCGGCGAACGCCTCGCTCTGGTCGCCCGGTTTGGGAGGGTTGCCCATGAACACGACCAGAGGGTTCGGGCTCACGTTCAGGATCGGGATCATGTTGTCCAAAGCGCGCACGGTCAGGATCTGCGCTTCGTCGAACACGGCGACGTCCACGCTGTGCAGGCCTCGGCCGAATCCGTTCTCGCGTGCGCCGAACATGATGCGGCTGCCGTTGGAGAACGTGATCTCCTGCTGGCCGTTCGCCCGGCGGATGCGTTCGACGTATCTGCCGAGCACGGGATTGCGTTCCATTTCGCACATGTCGGCGAACGTCTCGTCGCTGGTGCGCGTATGATGCGCGGTCCAGATGACCTTCAGTCCGGGTGTGAGGATCGCCTTGAGGAACAATGCGGTGCCGACGGTGAATGTCTTGCCGATCTGCCGGCAGCTGGACAGTACCGCGCCGTCCGAGCCGCACGCGTATTTGCCTTCCGCTGTTTTGGAGAACAGGAGCCACAGGAAGCCCTGCTGCCATAGGTCGAAGTGGATGCCGGCTTTGGCGGCGGCCTTGTTGAGTTTCGGGAATTCGCTGCCGACGATGCCGGCCGGCTGTTTGAGTACCGGGGCGATTTCAGACAATCGACGCTCCGACATCCTCCATCACCTCGTCTTCCTCGTCGTCCAACAGGTCGTTCAGACCTCCGCCCTGCAGGGATTCGATGCGTTCGCACACGGCTATGAGCTGGCGGCTGATCGCAGGCAGCGCGTTCGCCGGCGTCGCGGAATCGTCCATCGCCTTGAGCAGCCGGTCACGGTTGGCACGCAGCATGTCCAGCATGCTGCCGTCCATCATCCGCTCGAAGCTCCGCTGGTCGAGGTCACTCGCCGGCGTGCCTGCCGGCTCCGGCGTCTTCGCCACGTTCTCGTTTCGTATTGGCCTCTTCTCTTTGGAATCCGTCGGGCGTTTTTTCCTACGCCGGTATTTCGCCTTGTTCCTGCAGGATTCCGAGCAGTACCGCTGCCGTTTGCCATGGCCGGAAGGTTGGAATTCAGCGCCGCATATCTCGCAAATCACCTTTTCAACCTTTCACCCATTACCCCGTTTCACCCATTTGCGACCGTGGGGAGAGAACGGCACTGCACCCGAGGAGACCTTAGGGGGTGAGGGGGAGGGTGTCCCGCCCTGGTACGGTCCGGTCAGATCCCGAACGTCTTGAACGGCAGCGAGCTTGCCTTCAGGGCCTGTCTGCCCGCAAGCAGCGCTCTTGCATGTTCGTCTGTCTTGTCGCTCTTCAACCGGTTGCATCTGCGGTGCGTGAGCCGGCAGTTAGTGAAGCTGTATGGATCACCGCCGCGTGAGACTGGTATGAGTTCGTCGACTTCGGCGCTCATCGGATGTGGTGTCTTCAATGTCTTGTCGACTGGCTTGCCACAGATGGCGCACACATCGTATGCGGCCAGCACTCTTGCCCTGAGCTGTCTGCGCCGCCAGCCGTTGCTGACGCGCTCGTTGCGCCGCTTGCTCATGTGGCCTCCCACGTGTATGGGGCCCAGGGTGTTATGGATTTGTCAATGATTATCTTCGCCGTTGGCTTGCTGGAATGCCGGTATAGGGGCTCCCGTATATGGACACTCCCGTGTCTTGTAGGGGCTCCCCATCATCTGCGAATACCCCTCCCGGATTTGTTTCATACCCCGGAGTCTTTAAACATTCGGATTCGCACGCCTGTTCTTGCGTACCTCCTGCCGCCGTCTTATAGCGGCAGGCATCTGATAGACATAATTCAAAAACGTTGCAAGAAATCCGAGCATATCATCAGCATCCTCCTCACTGACCGGTTCAGTGAAATCGCCGTGAGCCATGTCATTGCCGAGATAACGTATCTCATGCGCCTCATCTTTAATCTGCTCACTGATCACGCCATTGGCTGCCAGCTCATCAATTTTCGAAGCGAGATTGCCTTTCGTCACTTTCTTGTCTTTGGCCGTCGCTTCAAGTACGCTGCGGGCCATAAGGATCGCAGCTCGATAGGAACGAATACTAAAGCAGGCATATGCCTCGCTAGCAGCATCTGCGATATGTTGCGGCACGTCTTCGAACTCCTTTCCTAAAGGCTCATCTGGGAGCCAAACGAACGGTTGGCTCCCATCGTTCTTAGAAAATACCGAATTCGCATCGAAACGATCAAAGCCATCGTCTACATACGCAGCCATTAATGCGATATTCGGATATCCGCAATAATCACATTTGAAGAAAGCGGCCCAAATCGAATCCTCATCGGTTTGATATGAGTCGCCCATTCTGGTCATGTGCGCAACTTGATGACAGTGCCAGCAGGTTCTTGAAGCCATGCCATTGATTCTACGCTTAAGCGCCTTCGGCGGGATTCGAACCCGCGTCCACACGCGGCCACAAGGAAGAGAATCCAATAAAGACTCGCGGCCGGTACGATCTACCACTGATTCCTACGAAGGCGGACGTGCAGACGACGTTAACAGCCTGCACGATTGGAGCCCGGTACGCACGCGATTTCAGGTCGCGCCCACAGGCTGAGGCGTGTCCGATATGCCTCTCGGACAGGACGGGACTTACCAGAGGGAGTTAGGAGAATCCATTGGCGGATATAAGTGAGGGTCCAAACCGTGTGTATCGGTTTGAACCCTCTAATCCACTGACAATTCTGCCTTGCACTTCGCAAAAGGTCAAATCACGTCATGGCGAGCGAGGCGCGCGTGAACGTCGGACAGGCGGTACAGCGGTTGTCCCTTGTCGTTGCTGCCGGTCGGCTGAAGCCTGCCACGCTTGCGCCACGAGTAGATCGTGTTCACGCTGCACTGGAAGCCACACTCGCGCAGCAGCTCCGCGCACTCCCCCGCCGTGAACGCCCTGCCTGATTCGATGCACTCCCGCAGGAATCCCAATCGCACGTCGACCACGCGATAAGTGTTGCCGCACACCGGACAGTTAACACTTACCGCACCGATTTCAGCGGTCAACTCCACACCGCACAAAGGATTCAGGCACCTGCCGATGCCGTGCCTGGATGGCGGCACGTCGATGATGCCCAGCGTCTTACGGGCCAACCCCTCCCAGTCATGCCAAATCAAACCAATGTCCGGCAATCGTGAAAGACGATCGCAATCCGCACAAACACTCAGGCACTTCGATACGGACGGATGAATCCTGCTATCAGTCCACGGCATGGCAGACGGAGCATACAACCGTCGCCAAAGAGCGACAGCCAGATCATCGATCTCCTGCAGATGGTCAATCACAGACAACCTGACCGGCGTCGGAGCCGAAGCCAAATTGGTCCGGCCGGGCTGATGGCCACCATAATGTGCGGTGCTGTCCAAGAACTCGCGCAGGGCTTGGATCCATGACGGATAGTCGCGGAGCCATCCTCTCATTACGGCATCACACTTGTCACACAGCGTATTGCGAAGATTGCACTCCCCGCCGCACACTTGGCACATGCCGGCGAGCGCTGGCTTGTTTGGGTTGGTTTGTGCTGGTTGTGTCTGGTTTGGTGTTGGTTGGGATTCGTTGGTTGGTTCGTTCATTTGTTCGATTCCCTCCGGCGGGTGTAGTCTGGTTTGTGGTGATGCCAGGAGCCCGGCCGGAAGGTCGGGTTTCTTGTTATTCGTGGTGTTGTTGGATGGCGAGCGCCATGTAGATGGAGAGGAATGCGGAAATCATGAGTATCTGCCTGATGGTCTTGAGCCTCCATTTCATGATTCCGTCACCGCCTTCCGTGAGGTTTCGAGCAGGTCACGCGCACGCTCGATGAAGCCTTCCCGCCAGCCGAGGATTTCACCGGCATAATCCCACGCGTCTTCCTCGTCCTTCGCCGCATAGTCGCCGTCAATGCCATCCCACTCGCAGCTTCGCCATAGCAGTCGCCTGGCCACGGCCTCGATCTCAGCGTCAGCTGGTTCCGCCTCACGTCCACGCACATATGCTTCGCGCAAGTCGTATTGATGCTCGGCCCTGAAGAGTTCCATGGCTTCATCTTCCGCGATGCTCATTTCATATCCTCGCTTTCCCCGGATACGCGATACACCCACCGCCCGTAATCCCGATATGCCTCCAACGGCACCACTCCGGTCGGCTCGAATCCGAGTCGATCCACGCTCTTGTCGATGTCGTTGCTCATTGGTTCTCCTTGTTTGGTCTGGTATCGCGGAGGATACCCGTGACGGGTTGTTCTCCGAGATCGATGTGTTCGATGCTGGCGCGGCGGCGGAGGATGAGCGCGTATTCGTCCATGACGTCGAGCTGGCGGCCAAGCAGTGCGATCGGGCAGGCGGGCTCGAAGCCGAGCGTGCCGTCCGCGTATTTGGCCAGCAGGTCCCTGAGTCGGTCCGCACGGCGGATGAGCTCGTGGTATTCGGCGTTCATTCCGTTTCCCTCGCTTTCCGCCCCGCCCGTCTTGATCGTCCGGTCGCCTCTGAGCCGTGAGACGTAATCGAGCGAATTGAGCCCGCCGGTGCAGTCAAGGCCGACGGTCCCCTCGAGATCGTCCGCGGTGGCCTTCGGCATGTGTCCCGCGCGCGTTCGTGTCCACGCGTCGATGTCCGAGATGCGGTAGACCACGAGGTTGTATCCCAATCTCACGCATTGCGGGCCGACGCCCCTCTGACGCCACTTCGCCAACGTCCTGGGCGAGATCCCGATCATCCGCGCGGCCTCACGGGACTTGAGCATCCTATCCTCCATACCCATCTCCCTACTCGCCCGGCTCACCGTCGGGCCCGTGTCCCCCGACCACTTCGGCGGCCACGCCGTCCAGCCCGTCTTCCAACGCGGCGGCGATATGGTCATACCAGTCCTCGACGTCCGGGCCCTTCGCCATCCAGCCGCAACCGCAAACGATGCGGCCACGGTCGCCGACGCACGGCTCGAGGACGCCTTCCGAATCGAAGTCACCCAGATGGTCGGCCAGCACATCCTTCACGGCCTGCGCCCCGGACCGCGGCGGGGCCGAGAGCAGCCTGTCCACATGCTCGCCGAACGCCCGCCACGAGTCGAAGCGGCACCCGCATCCACGGCAACGGACCTCCGGCGGATCCCAGGTCATGTACCCGGCATGAGCCGCAGCCAGATTGCGTCTCCCACTCATTTCACACCCCTTGCTTTCACTTCCGTGGGCATTGGCCCGCCATGACCGAGCATGGATTCACAGTGACGAATCACGCGTGCGTAGACGTTCGCCTCATGCGTCCAAAAATCAACTGGCCGTACCGGGTCATTGACAAGGCCTTTCCCGTCCTTCCCGCGCCATTGCAGCACGTAATCGCGTTCCCTGCCAAGCCATTCGATGAGTTCGCTGAGGGCCTTATCCCTCTCCCTCATGTCACTCGTGACAAGTTCGCCGCGTTGGCATTGGAACGGGTTCTCCCGCATCACGCCACGTTCCTCCCTCCCGTTGGCGGCGAGCGCGTCCCTGATCTCGTCCCTGGCCATGATGTAGGCGTGGTATCTGGCCGAGGCGTTCTCCTCGAGGATCCTGTTGCCCATGCGCATGCCGTTGTCGGCCGCTTCGCGTTCCCGGGCGATCAGCTTGTCGAGTATGCCGATGGCGATGTCTCCATCTTTCATTGTTGTTCCTTTCCCTTGTCGTGTTCCATGGAGTAGCCGAGCAGGCAGTTGACCAGGATCCCGACCGCTTGGCGTTCCCATTCGTCCTCCGGCCGGATGCACAGGCAGTCGGGCTTTTGTTCGATTCTCACCGTGGCTCCCTGTCGGCCCCGCCGGCATGGTCCCAATCACAGGACATGCCACCACCGACCCGGTATCCCCCGAATTTGACGCAGGTGACCTTGCGGGTATCGTTCAGGGTGATCTCGCACTGCCTGAAGCCGCTGCCGAGGTAAGCGCAGTCCGTAGGATCCCCGTCCGACGACTCCCCCGCCGTATCGCATCCGGCGAGCGCGAGCAGCAGTACCGGCGTGAGCAGGAACACGATGACGGCGGTAAGGCCGACGCCGCCGGCGAGCGCCATCCTGGTTTTTCTTTTCATTTCGGTTTCCTCCTATCGCTTGCGCCATTCTCCGTTGGCGTATCGGTTCCATCCGCGTATTGCGGTTTTGATGTCGTCGTCCGGGGTCGTGATCCAGATGGCGTTCGGGCATCCACGGCATTTGGCGATCCAGAAGAAGCGGGTCGTGGCTCCGATGATTCGGGCGTAGTGTTCGATGTTGGGTTTCCTTGTGCCGCAGTATGGGCATGGGCTGGTCTTGTGCCATTTCCTGATGTGCGGATGGATGATGTTTCTCATGTGTTTCATGGTTTGCTTTCCGTGATGATGACGGTCCGGATGCCGTCGGCGGGCTTGTTCGTGTGGTGGCGCAGGTCGCAGTCGATGATGTGCAGGCCGATGCCCTGGTATTTCAGGACCGCGTGGACCGGGCTCAACCGGATCAGGTCCAGTGGGCCGTCCAACGTGACGTCCATGCGGGTGAGTGCGATGCATCGCCGGCCGATCAGGTCGGCGGGATTCCGGTATCGCCATGCCGTATGCGCCTGGACCGTCATGGCCGGCCTCCGGTCAAGCCGGTCAGGATGATCACGCCGAACGGCGGGAGCGCCGCGGCGATCGCATTCATCACCATGCCCCTTTCAGGAGTTCGCGGTACCACCGGTAGTCGTTGATGTCGCGACGGATGCAATCACGCACCCTGTGCGAGCCGTTATGCCCCTTGTACGGGTCCTCGGGACAATCCAGGAACGTGAGATAGCGGCGCAATGTGGTCAGATCGAACTTGCGGTAGCTCAGCCACGCGTCCGGATTCAGGTTCAGACGCTTGAGGAAATCGAGGTCGAAATCCACGTTCGTTCCCGCCGGAACCAGCGTGAAACGTTGCGAGAGCGAGTCGAGGTACTCCTCCACCGCATTCGCCACGGCGCCCACGCCATCGTTGTTGCGCGAGCCGTTCAGCAACTCGTACAGCAGCCCGTTGTCGGTGTGCATCGAGAACGCGATCGGACTCATGTCCAACAGGTCCAGACCGGCCGGGCGGATGATGCGATGCAGCGAACCATACGACTGTTCGCCCAGCACGTCGGTGCATTCCATACCGACCTCCAACGGGAGGGACGACGCCCTATCGATGCCGGTAGTCTCGAAATCCAGCCACAGGAGCGCGTCCGGCTTGGTCGCTTCTTCGCTCATTGTTGGTTTCCTTTCGTCTGGAGGAGGATGATTGCGGTCTGGGTGAGTGCGACGGCTGTCCCGTCCTGGTTGAGCCGGAACCACTTCCCCCGCCAGTCACGCACGGGAATGGCGAGCGGATCCATGCCGAACGGCACGATCAGTCCCAGCCGTTCCGCCTCCGCCACATGCCGGTGGACCCACCCATGGCAGCCCGTGTCACCGCTGCCGCACAACTCGACGATGTTCGCCGGACTGTGCCGCACATCCGGATCCGCCGCACGACGCAGCTGACGATGATGGCCGGAACGCCCAGGCCAACGAGCCGGATCGTGGATGTTCACGCCGCATCGGAGGCAATGCCAACCCTGACGTTGCAGTGCGATGCGCTTGGAATCCTCAAACTCGCCCATACGACACCTCCTGCATCAGGCCATTGACCAGCACCAAACATGAAGTGCAGTTGGCTCTCAGTCCGGAAGCCATCGCGGCAATGCCGTTATCAGCCTTGCCACCGGCGAGCGCTCGCAGTTCGATTGTGCTGGCGGTCTGGGCTGTGTCGGTGAGGAGTTGGGCGAGTCTTTCGAGTTGTTCCCTGGTCATTGGTCGTTCTCTTCGTCTTGGTCGGCTTCTGTGATGGCGGCGATGAGTTGGTCGAGGTGGCTGGTTTCGTCGTCTGCGGGCTGGTATCCGATGTCTTGGAGGATCTGGTAGTAGCCGGGGATGCGGCGGCTGTTGGGGCGTCCGCGGCGGGGATGCCGGTGATCTTCTCGTATTCCTCGCGGCTGCCAGTGTAGTCGTTCCAGCTGGTGAGGGCGTCGACGAGACCGCCTGGGATGGGGTCGGTGATTTGCAGGAGTCCGAGCTTCGCGGCCGTTTCGATGAGCTGGGAGCGTTTGATGGCATGGAGATGGCTGTGGAGCCATGCCATGCGCTTGTCTGCGGATGCGGCGGCGTATTCCTCGAGCGCATGGATCCTCGCGTCGCGTTCGGCCCGTTCGAGCGCCCGTCGTTCCTCCTCGGCGCAGGCGGCGGCCCGGTCCCGGCGGTGCCACAGGTAGATCTGGCGGGTCTCCTCGTGGATGGAGACCGCGTCGGGTCGTTGCTCCCGGAGGTATTCCAACGTCTCTTCGGGTGTGCCGGAGGCCGCGCCGACCCAGCCGTCGTAACGCCATTCGGGGTCGTTGAACGGTTTTTCCGGTTCCGGGATGAGGTCGGGGCCGGTGGTTTCGTCCCCGAGGAGCGCGGCGACCGATTCGAGCCATCGGCGGTCGCGGTCCTCGCGTTCGATGTTGTGGAGGATGTAGTCGAAGTTCGAGGTGCCGGCGGCGTGTGCGAGGCGTTCCTGACGGTCCGGTTGGCCGTCGTATCGGCTGATGGCGATCAGCTGGCCGATGGTGAGCTGGTCGAAGTCGCTGCGGGTCCGGCGGATTTCGGCGGGGATGCTGGCGGCTTTGCTGCGGTCGCGTACGTAGTCGTCGCTTCGGCCGAGCCTGTGGGCGACGCTCGCGGTGGTGGCGCCGAGGTCGAGCATGCCCTGGATGGCGTCGGCTTCCTCGAGGACGGTGAGTTGTTCCCGCTGGCAGTTCTCGGTGATCATGGCTTCGAGCTGCTGCAATGGGTCGAGCTGGAGCACGAAGCATGGGATGGCTCCGGTTCCGGCCTGTTTGCATGCGGCGAGCCTGCGGTGGCCGGCGATGACACGGTAGCGGCTGCCGTTGGGTATGACGCTGAGGGGTGAGAGGAGTCCGTTGGCCTTGATGCTGGCCGCGAGGTCGGACACGTCGCCGATGTTTTTGCGTGGATTGTCTGGGTGCGGGTCGATCAGGCTCGTGTTGATGAGCTTGATCTGGTTGCTCTGGTGGTAGTTGCTCATGATTGTTTCTCCTGTTCGTTGAGTTGGTTGGCTGCCTGGACGCAGGCTTTGTACCATTCGCTTGGGTTGCCGGTGCGGAGGCTGCCGGTGTGGTCGTATTCGTTTTCGTGGGGGTCCATGATCCGGTGGACGTGTTCGCAGTCCCAGGTGTGGCGGTGTGGTCGGGTTGGTGTGGTGGGTTCGGGTGCCCAGGTCTGCCATTGGTCGCGGAGCCATGTGTTGAGCCGTGGGATGTGTCCCGTGCGGATTTGGCCGTCGTTGACGGCTCGCTGGTATCGGCGGACTGCGGATTGGAGTCGGGCGAGCTGGGCGGGGTTCTCGGCGATTTTCGCGTACAGGCTTCGGGCTTCGAGGTCGGGTTTGCGGCCTTTCGTGCCGACGGTGCCGGGATAGGTTTCGGCGAGCCGCTCGTAGCCGGCGTCCGGCGGTTCGGTTCCGGTTTGCTTCGGTTTGCCGGCGGGAGGGGTCGGGAAGGGTATATCGGTATAGGTATCGGTTTTATGCCACGTTTTTGCTTGGCTGTTTGCTAGCAACTTGCTAGACGTTTCGCTACCGTCCTGCTCCCCGTTCGCTAGCAGGTTGCCGGACGTTTCGCTACCGTCCTGCTCCCCGTTCGCTTGGCCGTTTGCTAGCAGGTTGCCGGACGTTTGCTTGGCTTTCCGGTTGGCGGCCTTGCTTCGTCCTCCCCTGCTTCCGGCCTTGCGGCGCGCTTCGAGCTGCTCCGGCGAGAGCGTCTTGGGCTCCTTGCAGATGCCCTCGGCGTAGACGGGACGCCAGCCGCCGTCATGCTCCTCCATGAGGCCGGCGTCGATGAGCTGCTGGAGCTGTTTCATGGTGCCGCCGGCGTCCTTGAGGTCCAGTTTGTCGAAGCGGCCCGGATACGCGTTCGGATCCCTGGACTGCATCGAAACGCCCTTGGAATGGATGACGCACAGCTTGACCCACAGGCCGACCGTGGCGAGCGGCAGACGGCGGATGCGCCTGTCGTCGGCCATCTGATCGTCGATGATGAACCACATCTCCCTTGCTCCTTCCGTGGTTCAGTCGATCTCGCCGGTGTCCGGATCGACGTGTTCCATGTCGAGGCTGCGCCGCAGGTCGTCGATGAGGATCATCTGACGGCTGCCGGCCGGCTTCGCGCACATGGTCTCCATCGCCAGCCCGGCATCGACGATGCGCTGCGCGAGGTCGGCGCAGTCGTAGACCGCCTCGGTGACGGTGTGGATCCCGCCCCATTTCTCGATGTATTCCTTCTTGGTCCTGGTGTCCATGCAGGTGCGGCACGCCTTGAGCACGCCGGCCGCGGCCTTGGTGATCTGCTGTGTCTTGCCGATGAGGTCGATGAGCAGGTCGGGTGTGGCCTCCTGCGGGATGAGCGCCTGTTGTTCCGTTTCCCTCATGATTCGTTTCCTTCCCCTTAGAAGTCCGGCTCGCCGCTCGTGCCGGACCCGCCGAATGATGACCGGTCGGCCGGCGGCGCGGCCCATGGATCGTCCGCCGGCGGCCGCGCGGGTTGCTGTGGCCGTTGACTCCAGCCTCCGGCGCCGGTGTTGATCGTCGGGGTCTGCGCGGCGGGATTGCCGTAGACCGGACCGTCCTGGCGGGCGGTCTTCGTGACCTGCGCCGTCGCGTATCTCAGGCTGGGGCCGATCTCGTCGACCTGCAGTTCGATGACGGTACGGTTGGATCCGTCCTGCGCCTGATATGAGTGCTGTCGGAGTCGGCCCTGCGCGATGACGCGCATGCCCTTGGCCAAGGACTGCGCGCAATGCCGTGCGAGGTCGTTCCAGGCCGAGCACCGCATGAAAAGCGTCGGCCCGTCCTCGTATTGGTTGGTCTGCTTGTTGAATGTGCGCGAGGTGTCGGCAATGGTGAAGCTGGCGACCTGCGCCCCCTGCCCGGTGGTCCTCAGTTCGGGGTCGGCGGTGAGGTTGCCGGTGATGTTGAGTACGGTCTCGCCTATGGCCATGTCAGTCTCCCCTCACGTATCCGGCCGGCGCAGGGCCGAGCTGGCTTGGATCCTTGGCCTTCCACGCGCATTTCGCGCGGAGGCATCCGGCCTCGCGGTCGATGACGACGTCGCCGAAACGCGCCGGCGCGACCATGGTGAGGTCCCAGCCGCGGTCATGGTTGAGCTTGCTGACGGTCTCGTAGAGCTCCGCGATCAGCTCGCCGGAGCTCATGCCGACGCTGTCGGGCGTCAGCGGCCACTCGAACCACCGCTCGCCCTCCGGCCTGTATGTCTGTCTCATTCGCGGACTCCTTGTCGTGTCTGGTGGATGGTCGTGCCGGGGCGTGGTTTCGGACCACGTCATCCGTTCGCCGGCGTGTCCCGGACACGCCGATCCATGGCGCCCGCCGCCATCGCGGGCCCCGGCAGGGGCCGGTCGGAGGGAGAAGGGAGAAGATGACCGACCGGCTTGGTTTTAACGTCTTTTCCTTGACAGGTGGGCGGCTCCCGCGGGGCGAATGACGAGTGCCTGCAATGTGAATGCGGGAGCCGCCCAGGTCCTATTCGTCGCCGTCGCCATGCTCGGCGAGCCAGCGCCTGACATGCGGACTGTCGGACAGCCGGCACATGACGAGCAGGGCGGGCGGCAGGACCGCCACGGGCACGGCGAGCAGATGCTCGACCGGATGCGTGCAGGCCGACGTACCGAACAGCACGTAAAGGGCCAGCAGCCACGCCACGGCCAATAGCTGCATGAGGATCACGGACAGGAGACGCCTCATGGCTCCTCCTTCCGGTTGGCGTGTCGTGCGAGTTCCAGCGTCTCGTCCCTCAGGGCATCGATGTCCTTCAGGATCTCCCAGAGGACGGGTGCCAGCTCTCCCTCGTCGGGGTTGTCGCTTCGGCTCGTTTCGGACCACAGGGACATCGCCGCGTAGCTTGCGGCGTCGAGCCTGCGGTGGAGGCGTCTTGTTCTGATGCGGGTGGATAGTCTCATCGTGATGCCGCCCTACCTGTTCGGACGATCCCGCCGCCATCGAGGTGTCTCCTGTGCGGCAGGAGGTTCATCACGAACCCGCCGCCATCCATCCAGCTCATCGCATGCTCCTTGTGCAGTCGGTCTCGCCGGCCTCGAGCCATTCGTCGACCGCGTCCTGCGGGTAGAGGATCATGCGGCCGTGCTTCACGAACCGTGGTCCCTGTCCGCGGAACCTCAGTTGGGCCAGATACGCCTGCCTAGTTCTGACCTCCGCCGGGGTTTCGGCGCCGAAGAGCCGTGCCACCTGGGCGGTGGTCATCATCTGCCGTAACGCCATCACGCACCCCCTTGTCGTGTGTGTTGCCGGGCGGCGTTAGGAGAACCGCCCGGCCCTCTCCTAAGATCGGTGTCATCCCGCATTTGCGACGTGCGGGCCGAACAGTTAGGAGAAGGATCGATGAACCCGGCCGAATACATGCTGCAGTTCTTCAAGGTCGAGGAACGAAGCGAAGATTTTGATGATGGAATATCCACCGCTTTCTGGCAGATGCACGACACGGAGGCATGTCTGAACAACCTGATCGGCATGAACGTCAAACGCCTAGGAACCACGAAAAACGTCATTCCGCAAATCTGGCAGAAGCTATGGGAGTCGTACACCAGTCCGACGGGAAACGGATACTTGGCCGGTTTCTCAATGTCCCCGCAACGCGACATTTCTCTGGATGCGGCTGAAGCGCAGGCGTTGGAGATCATCGCTGACAAGTCACCCGCAACGCCTATCTCCATTGCCGAGGAAAGGAAAGAATCCGTATCGGGTTTCCTCGACAAAGCACTGGACGCGATTCGTGAGGACGATACCCTGCCAACATCGCTACGCATATACGTGCTCAATCTCATTTCCGAAGCCAGAAGAAATCTCGACGAATGCACCATCGGGAAGGAATTCAAGCTCGAGGCTTCCCTACATGCCTTGTTCGGCGTGCTGTACATGGCTGAGACGCAAACCAAGAAACCGACCGTGTGGGAGAAACTAAAGGAAAGCATCGCCAAGCCTTTCATCGCTGCGTTGCTTTCCGAAACCGCGCACCAGCTTGTGGAGGCTGGGGACGCTTTCCTTCAACTCCCTCAGTAGCGAAGTCGTTTTTACGGAAAACAAGGAGGTTCTCATACAGGTTCTTTTCCTGCAGCCATCTGTTTGATGCCTGCGAGGCGACCATCAGCATCGCGAGACCGAAGAGGATCTCCCATCGTTCCATACGCCGGATGCCAAGGATCAGGCAGACCAGACCCGTCGCCATGTAGATTAGTGGGAATATCGCGTTGAACGGGTTCGGTTTACGAAGAGGCATGCGCGCCGATGAGCCGTAGTCGTCCGCACGTGGGAATTCCAGCTCTTCGCGGACGGCTTTGCCTATCGCGCCCAGCATTGCCGGATGCAGACGTTCGAATTCCTCGACGGAGATTGGGTTCGTGGATTCATCCGGCGTCTCGGCAGGAATGTTGATGCTCATTTCGGATTCTCCTTTCGGTTCAGGCGTCGGCGAGCGCTATGGCCTGATTTGCTTTATGTTGTCAATCGGCTGGAGCAGTAGCGTGAGCAGCTGCAGGAAAGTCATGTCGAACATGGCTGCGATATGTTCCATGTCGCCTAGCGTGAAGTCCTTTTCTCCATTGAGTTTTCGGTTCGCAAGCGGCCTTCCGCATCCAATCGCTTTGGCGATATCTTCTTGTGTCTTGTGCCTACGAGCCATCTCTCCACGAAGGTTGTCTCTCATAAGTTCCGTTTCGCTTGTCACCAGGCCTCCTTTCTCACGGCTTTCTGCTGACAATCACAAATGGTATTCAAATGAATACTATTAGATAAGTATTCATTTGAATACTTTACAGAAAGTGCACAATTGAGTATCTTTAGGCTATGGGAACAAGAGCCAACAACGATGTAACCGCTGGCGCGCGGAGCATCATGCAGTATTGCAAATCACTCCAGGTCAGGAGTGGCATGACGGCGACTGAGTTCGCAGCGGAGTGCGGCTTCAGTCGTAATTATTGGTTCGTACGAGCTCGTTTTGATGCACCGTTGACAATTTCAGACTGCGAGCGCATAGCCAATGTGTGTGAGATGACACTGAAAGAGCTATTCACCAGCGCCTTGGACATCGAGGCCGCCCGCGCCTACGAGGCCCGCGCTCGCCGACCCCGGACCACGGATGAGTTGGTGGATCGGATCGCCGCGCACCCAGAGGACTACGACACGGCCGCCCACACGGACCCGAACAAGACCCTCGAAGCGGAGACCCCGCGAGACTGAAATTTTTATCCAAAACCAACCACAAACCAAAGAAAGAAGAGAACCATGCACAAGAAGACAATCGCAACGGCCGTCGCAGCCCTGCTCGCCCTCGGACTCGGCGCATGCGGCAACACCAACGACACCAAAGCCGCCGACGCCAACAACCCGAGCCAATCACGGACGGAAAAGACACCGGCAGAACAGCCGGCCGACCTGACCGGCACATGGAAACAAACCAATTCCGGCAGCGACGACTCCTGGATGGAAGCCGAAATCACGGCCGACACGATCACAGTCCAATGGGTCAGCGACAACGGCGACACGAAAAGCCTGTACTGGAAAGGCACCTACAGCGCACCCGACAAGGCCGGCGACTGGAAATGGACGAGCCAGGGAGACACCGAGGCGATGCAGGCATCCCTGCTCGGCTCCCAGGACGCCACCAAGGACTTCACCTACACCAAGACGAACGGCGTCAGCTGGGAAACCACCATGATGGGCACCACCACAGCGGTGAAGACCGCCAAACAGTGAACGACGATCCAAATAATTGGAAACATCGGGAATAGACCATTTTGTTGACGCCAACAAAATGGTCGACCACGAAAGGAACGGAAAGATGGACAGAAACGACATCGAACAACACGCGAATACGCTCGACTCCATCATGCACACCGACGACAACGAAGTGGAATTCTGGTACGCACGCGACCTGATGGAACAAATGCGATACACCGAATGGAGAAACTTCAGCAAGGTCATCGAAAAGGCACGGGTCTCATGCAGCAACGCAGGACAGCCGATCGACGCGCATTTCCGCGACACCAAACGAAACGTGGAACTCGGAAGCGGCGCCATCCGCTCCATCGACGACGTGAAACTCACACGCTACGCCTGCTACCTGACGGCCCAGAACGGCGACCCACGCAAGGAAGAGGTCGCACTGCTGCAAAGCTATTTCGCCGTACAGACACGCACCGCCGAACTACTGGAACAACGCATGGGCGAGATACTGCGCATCGCCGGACGGCACGCGCTGACCGCCGAGGAGAAACAGCTCAGCTCCCTCGCATACCAGCGCGGAGTCAACGAAAGGGACTTCGGCATGATCCGCTCACGCGGCGACCAGGCACTGTTCGGCATGAGCACCACCGACATGAAACTCAAACTCGAAGCGCCGAAAGGTCAGCCGTTGGCCGACAGGCTCCACCCCATCGCGGTGACCGCCAAGCAACTCGCCACCCAGATGACGAACTACGGGATCCAGGAACGGGACCTGCACGGAACGCCCGCGATCACCCGCGAACACGTGGACAACAACAAGGCGGTACGCAAAAGCCTCATCGACCGCGGCATAGCACCCGAGGACCTCCCCGCAATGGAGGACATCAAAAGGGTCGAACGCAGGGCGAAACGCGACGAGAAACGCATCGAAGGCACGGGATTCAGGGACGAGGACACGAAAACAGGTGAATGACGACACCCTATCCGCCTGGGCCGCGACCATGGGAGTGCGCATCGAGGAACGCAGGCTGGCAGGCGACAGATGCGGCCTCTACTACGATCCGCTCCGCATCGTCATCCTCGATGAACGGCTGGCCGGCCACCAACGCCGCTGCACCCTATGCCACGAACTCATACACGCCCGGCATCATGATCCCGGATGCGGCACCCAATACGGAACCAGATGCGAGCGACGATGCCGTAGGGAAACCGCGTTGGCGTTGATCAATCCGGTGGACTACGGGCTGGCGGAACGAATGTACGAGGGAGACAGGTGGATGATGGCCACGGAACTGGGCGTGACCCTGCAGGTATTGGACGATTACAGGCAGGCATTGCATGACATAGGCGCGTGCATCCGCTAACGTGTTTCATCCGGCGAATATTTTGCGATGATGACCACACCCATGCGATCCACCGCATCCTTGTACAGGCTTATAGACCCTTATATTCGTCTGTAATCCTTATAAGAGTGACTTCGTTCGCTTTTCTTTGTGCTTCGATTTCCGCGTCGAGCGATTTCTCGGCCATGGTGATGATCCTGTTTGCGGCTCCTGGTCGGATTCGTTCGTAGCCGGCGAATTCATCGACGGTCGGAAGTGGGGCGGAACGCCATTGGAAGGCTACCTGTTGGACGCCTTCTCTCGTTCCATTGACTCGTGGAGTGTCCGGCCGACCCTGTTCCATGCCGCTGTCTGGAGTTCCGCGGCCGATTTCACTTGGATCGGTGACCTGTACTCCACGCGTCTCGTCACCGCTATCCTCGTTCCGGCCGCCGCTCCGCGCCGCATCGATTCCATCATCGTCTTCATGCTCATCGTCCACGGCATCTCCTTGCTTCGGTTTCCCGATCTACCGGCGGATGGCCGGCGTCGTCAACGTTTCTTCACAATCTGGATAATCCTGACACATTCCGGTGATTTCGGCAATCATCAGGAAAACCGAATAAATTCAGAGACCCGGCACCCACATATTGTGGGCGCCGGGGTTTGATGTCGTTTAGTCGTTTTTCCTATTGCGGATCGCCTGTATCAGGCTTGATCCTGCTCCGATAAGGCCAGCGATGCCGCCTATGACGGCCGCCGCGTTGTTCTTGTTGATGACGCCTATGAAGCAGATGACCCAAGGCAATGCGGACATGCTGGCGGACGTGATGAGAACCGCCCATGATTCGAGTGTCGATGAGCGTAGCATTGCCTTGTTCTTAGCGTGCACGGTCTCTTCGGACATGCGCATGATGCGTTCGGGGAACGTCGGGTCGACGGCTTTGAAACCGGCCATGTCCTCCGGAGACGGGGTCGCGCCGGCCCAGAGTCCTAGTATCGTCGATTGTCCGCCATTGCCCTGCGGGTCGCTTCTCCCATCGATACTGCGATCAGCCTGGCCGACGACGTTTCCACGTCCGTTCTTGCTATCCTCTTTTTGATGCGGTTGAATTCCATCGTCGGATTTGGCGCCATTACGAGGGACGCTCCCCTGCGTATTCCCTTGGCCAGGGCTTTCGTTTCCATGCTCATCGTCCACGGCACCTCCCTTTTGCCTTCAATCTACCGATGCGTCAGTAGCGTCGTCAACGTTTCTTCACAATCTGGATAATCCTGACACATTTCGGTGATTTCGGCAATTTCGGTAATCGTCAGGAAACCGAATAAGTTCAAAGACCCGACCGCCAGCATATTGCGAGCGCCGGGGCCTGTGGTCTTTGGTTTTCAGAACATGGACTGCCTCGTCTGTCTTAGCGACTGTCTTTTCCCGGTTCGCGTCCGTCGTGTTTCTCCTTGTCCCGGCTGCTTCTTGACGCGATCGGCTCGAACAGGCTTGCGATTATGGACACCACGGGAACGGCCAGGAATCCGAACGACCATGGTTTTGACGTGGCGAGGAACGAGATGAAGCTCATCGCCAAGGCGGCCGCGAACAGGATGACGCTGGACCACATGCCTTTGCGGCTCTGCTCTATCTCCGCTTCGACGAGCCGGTTCTGCCGGTTTGATTCGTCGACGGTGAAGGCGTCGTTCCATCTGCACATGCGTTCCTGGACGTCAGCTGGATACGCGTTGAAATCGGCCGGTCTCGGAAGCATGCCGGAGTATGATTCCGAGACCCCGGACTGGATCAGGACGGACAGTGCGCGCATTAGTTCCTCGCCGTTCGGGGATGTTATCTCGCCTTGTCCTTCTCCACTTTCACCCGGCCGATCATTGACGTCACGAGACGGCTTCTCGTCTGCCGGGACAGGTTTGCCTGCGCGTGCCGCATCGACTCCATGCGGCAATTCTCCAGTTGGCGCGTCCCGCTCAATCCCGGAATCGTCATTATTCTCATCATCGTCTTCATGCTCATCGTCCACGGCACCTCCCTTTTGCCTTCAATCTACCGGTGGGTAATGTCACTGTCAACGTTTTTGGCGAGTTGCCGGTAATGTCAGTAATGTTAATCAATGTCAGTCATAAGCGCATGCGCATCATGCTGCACTTCACCGCCGGGCGAAAGAACCATGGGAGGCATGCGCGGTCCGGTCATCCGATGTCGTTTTCCGGTTCCGGACATTTGAAAGAGGCTCCACGAGGTCGCATGGAGCCGTGAGGTGGTGCGTGATGACGGTGATCGATTCGTACATGCTGAAGGCCGGCAGGCGATGGAGGGTGACCTACCGCAAGCCGGACGGGTCGCAGACATGCAAGCGAGGCTTCCTGCGCAAACGCGACGCGCAGGAATGGGCCGCGGAGCATGTGACGATGGCGGTCGCACGAGGCGGCTTCATCGACCCGCAGGCAGGCAGGGTCACGGTCGGCGGCCTGTGGCCGGCATGGATCGCGAAGAAACGCGTGTCCTCGAAGTCGAGCTACGTGGAATCCCTGGAACGCGCATGGCGCGTGCACGTGGAACCCAAATGGGGCGTCCGGCGGCTCTCGTCGATCCACCGCAACGAGGTGCAGGAATGGGTCACCGGCCAGGCGCAGGGCAAAAGCGCGACCGTGGTGCTGCGCAACCTCGGCATACTGCGGGGCATCTGCGCCGACGCATGCGCCGACCGTCTCATCGCATCCAACCCATGCGCCGGGATCGAGACCCCACGCAAGAAACGCAAGGACCACACGTACCTCACCGTCGAACAGTTGTTCCGCCTCGCCGACGAATCCGGCGAACGCCGCACGATGGTGCTCGTGCTCGGCCTGTGCGGGCTGAGATGGGGCGAGATGGCCGGGCTGCACGTCGCCGACGTGGACTTCGTCCGGCATCGGCTGAGCGTCAGAAGGAGCGCGACCACGGTGGGGCACGGCGTGGTGGTGGATCTGCCGAAGTCCGGCGAGACGAGACGGGTGGTGTTCCCGGGCGTGCTGGACGGGCCGTTGCGCGACCAGTGCGGTGGAAGGGATGGCGGCGAGCCGTTGTTCCCCGCGCCGGACGGAGGGTATCTCGTCCGCACGGCGCAGCCGAACGACAGGACGAAGTGGTTCTGGTGGGCGAAGAGGCGTGCCGGCGTGCCTGCCGGCCTGACCTATCACGACCTGCGTCACACCGCCGCGAGCCTCATGGTCAGGTCCGGCGCGAACGTCAAGGCGATCCAGAACCAGCTCGGGCATGCGTCGGCGGCGATGACCCTGGACGTCTACGCCGACCTTTTCGACGACGACCTCGACGAGGTGGGCGCTGCGATGGACGCTCTGCTGCTTCGCGGGAATGTTGTCAAAATGTTGTCAGAAGGAACCGTTGACGCCGCATAATCCAAGCGGTTGCAAGGCTTTCGGGCTTGGTGTCCCGGGGTTCGATTCCCCGCAGCTCCACCAACGGGGTTTTCGGTGAACGCCGGAAACCCTTTTTTCATGCCGAAAATGGCGGAATACCAACGATTACTAAGTACGACACTCCCCCGCCGAAAGTCAGCAAAAGTATGCAAAAGTCAACGGTTCAGGTACCCGTACAGGTACCCATTTTGGGTACCCCTTACGCCACCATAGGTGGTCATGAGCAAGAAAACTTTCGGAAGCGTCATAGAGCGCAAAGACCGCAAGAACAGCTTTCGCGCGAAATACACATACCGTGGGCAAACCGTCACCAAAACGTTCCCCGATAGGCTATCAGCCCAAGCATGGCTAAACAGCGAAAAAGGGCTTATAGAAGCCGATAAAGTAGGCATCACGAAGTGGACTACCCCAAGCGAGAGAAAACGCGAGGAAGATGCCATAGAACGCCGTAGAAGGCTATTCTGCGATTACGTAATGGAAGAGTTCGCACCGACATGGCTGGAATACGCTGAGGACGGTTCCGAACTGGCGTCCGGTACGAAGAGGAATAAGAGAAAATACCTAGACCATCTGCAAAAAGCATTCTTCTGGAAATATCCTATAGCAGAAATCACGACGGAAGACATCAACCGATGGTTGAGCAATATCGACAATTTTGATGGTGCCACACCACGAAAACGCACGTTCCAACTACTCAAATCGATATACGCAAAAGCCGTGAACGAAGGAATCGTGAACCGTTCACCCGTAACGATGAAAGCGCCAGCACTGCCAAAATCCCGACAGGCCGAAATACCCGTGGCAACCAGCGAAGAGCTACAGGTCATCTACGAGAACATGTCACCAACCACACGAATCAGCGTATGGCTCGGAGCCACCCTAGGATTACGCATAGGCGAGATTGTCAGCCTACAAGTACAGGACTACTCCCCCTCGACCAAGACCCTCTACATCAGACATAGCGAAGACCGTGACGGTCATTGCCTAAAAGACCCGAAAAACTCGGCCAGCAAAACCACGAAAACGGTTCCACCACGACTGGCAAAATTCATCGAGGAAGCATGTGTCGGCAAACGCCCAACCGACTTTATTGTGACCGCCGCCGATGGGTCACACATCACATCAAATAGGCTTCGCGACCATTTCGATGATGCACGCAAGGCGGCAGGACGACCAGACCTCCATTTCCACACCCTACGAGCAACGTCAATCACCGCCGCAGTACAGGAGGGGGCAACACTCGAAGAAACAATGACCTACGGTAGACACTCCGACGCGGCCACGTCCATCATCCGTTATCAGAGAGCCAGCGGACAAGACAGAATGCGGCAAATTTCAGCAGGAGTGGAAAACCGAGTCATGGGGCACGAACCGACCGAAGCCGAGCTAGAAGAAGAAATCAGACAAACAAAAAAGCATCTAGAACAGCTAGAAGCCGCCCTAGACGCTCTCCGTCACCAAAACAAATGAGCAAGTGAATCGGGGTCTACGTATCGCCGTCCGGCGACCTTATAAGTCTTGATTCTGCCGCCATGGATTAAATCGTAAACATGTTGCTTCGAACACTGTAGATACGCTTGCGTATCTTTTACTGTCATCAAAGCTGGAAGTTCAGACTTTCTCACCGTTCACCTCCCTCAGCCGGAATCGACGCCATCAACTGTTTAGCCACGGTTTCCGGTATCCATGCAGAAACGCCACGATAGGGGCTAACATCGGGGCGGGAACAGCGCAACATACGCCGAGCGGAAACGATGGAACGCCGCCGCCTGTCATCATCAGTCATCTTGGAAGCGTTCGCACACACCCACCGTCTTACGAGACGCCGATATTGCCAGAAGACCTCATAGGAGCATTCGTAGTCCAACTGTTCCCTCAACGGGAGTTTCCCGTCATGACCCCAAACACGCCCAGAACCGTACTTCCAGTCTTCCGGCATGTTCGAAATCTGCCGTTGATAATGAGCCACACCTCTCGCCGCATGTTTCGCGAGATACATCAAGAGTCGTTCCGGCGTAGACGATTCCAAGGTGACACCGTCCACGTTTGATGATTTTCCCAGTTCGACCAGTTGGAAATTCTGGGCATCCACTTTGGCCGCAACGCCATCACCATTGAGCCTCTTCACCCAGTAGGCAAGAGCTTTGTATTGCTCTACCACACCGGAATCGCTCACCCATGAATGACTCGTATACCCTCGTTTCGCGCCACCCGTCCGCCAATCGGTGAGCCACACAATGACATGCAGGTGGGGGTTGCCCGAGCCTTGAAACTCAAGTATCCAATAGTAGTGAACACAGCCGCGACGCCGCATGTATACCAGCCATGTGTTGAGCCAACGGTGGAACTGCTTGGAAGTGACCTCGTTCATCTGTTGCGAAGGCATAGTCAACGTGACAAAGGCCGGCTCACCATCGATGGATTCAAAATCTACCTGCTGTAACCGTTGCTCATTCCGACGGGCAACGTTCCTAGTCCAGCCTCCACAAGTCGTCCGTTCCGGTGGTTGGAAAGCCGCCAACTTCACTATCTCACCTGTCTCCGGATTGACCAGCTGTTGATATTTCGACGCACTCAAACCGTGCGCACGGATACTAATTGTTGGCATTTTGACACCTCCTTCGGTGTGGGGGCAATGGCCCCTTTTTTGTTCAAAAGTTTTCTGTTGAGATATGCGCTCTATAATCAAGAAGGAGAAGCATTCACCGTTCACCGTTCGGGTGCTTTCGCAGTCGGAACCCACCGACGCTCTTTCTGGTGCTGAGGATGACGTGTCGGAGCCGT
>ERZ506942.69-NODE-69-length-52627-cov-7.83096_pt1 | contig 52627 bp, 55 predicted proteins | sample MGYA00512900_ERZ506942 | MGnify/ENA metagenome assembly ERZ506942
TAATGTCAAATGCTCATGAGGCGGTAAAAACCCGCCACAAGGAGACTTCGCTTATTTTCCCGGTTCTGGCGCTGGTAGTGCTGTTCCTGTGGGGAAGCAGCCAGACACTACCAGTGGTCATTGCCATCAATCTTCTTGCGCTTATTGGTATTTTAAGTAGCGCCTTTAGTGTTGTCCGTCATGCGGACGTATTAGCCCATCGCCTGGGAGAACCTTACGGTTCGCTTATTCTTAGCCTTTCAGTGGTTATTCTTGAAGTCAGTTTGATTTCAGCTTTAATGGCAACCGGCGACGCCGCGCCAACGCTAATGCGTGATACGCTCTATTCAATCATTATGATTGTTACCGGTGGGCTGGTTGGCTTTTCATTATTGTTGGGCGGTCGTAAGTTTGCCACCCAATATATGAATCTGTTTGGTATCAAGCAGTATTTAATTGCGCTGTTCCCCCTGGCGATAATCGTACTGGTATTTCCAATGGCTCTGCCTGCGGCGAATTTTTCAACCGGTCAGGCGTTACTGGTAGCATTAATTTCTGCGGCAATGTATGGCGTATTTTTGCTGATCCAGACCAAAACGCATCAAAGTTTGTTTGTCTACGAGCACGAAGATGACAGTGATGACGATGACCCGCATCACGGTAAACCGTCTGCCCATAGCAGCGTGTGGCATGCTATCTGGTTGATTATCCATCTGATTGCCGTTATTGCAGTCACCAAAATGAATGCCAGCCCGCTGGAGACATTGCTCGACAGCATGAATGCCCCTGTCGCCTTTACTGGCTTCCTGGTGGCTCTGTTGATTCTGTCGCCGGAAGGTTTAGGTGCGTTAAAAGCAGTGTTGAACAACCAGGTCCAGCGCGCGATGAATCTGTTCTTTGGTTCAGTGTTAGCAACCATTTCGCTTACCGTACCTGTCGTCACGCTAATTGCCTTTATGACGGGTAACGAATTACAGTTTGCACTTGGTGCGCCAGAAATGGTGGTGATGGTGGCCTCTTTAGTGCTGTGCCATATCTCCTTCTCCACCGGACGTACTAACGTGCTCAATGGCGCAGTGCGTATTACCGTGAAGGAGATCGGTGAGTAACATCGATGGAGATCGGTTCGTGTCACTTTCACAGAACCGTTTTTAAATTACCTTCACTGATCTCCTTCGGTCAACGGAGATTGTATTTTCCGCATTGATTCTCCTTTAAGTTCGATCTTGATACTGCCATGAACCAGTCGATCTAGGATGGCATCCGCATGTGTGGAGTCTCCGATCATTTTGTACCAGTTTTCCACCGGCAACTGGCTCACTACGATGATTGAGCCTCGTTGGTACATCAGATCCACTATTTCCAGCAGGTCGCTACGCTGTTCTGATGAGAGAGGTTCCAGCCCCCAGTCATCCAGAAGCAGCAGATCGCTATTATTCAGCCTGGTCAAAAGTTTGCTGTATCTTCCATCAGCATGCCCCTGATAGCACTGTTCCATCAGCGCTTTAAGGCGATAATAGTAGACCTTGTATCCCTGTCGGCAGGCATTATGACCAAGTGCACATGCCAGGAACGTTTTACCGCTGCCGGTGGCCCCGGTCAGTAAAATATTTTGTTTCAGGGTTAACCAGTTTCCCTGACTGAGTGAACGGATGAGGGCCCTGTCCAGCCCTCTATTGTTACGATAATCCAGCTTTGATAACTCAGCATTAAGTCTGAACCGTGCATGTTTGATCAGACGCTCTGCCTTCCTGTTTTCACGGCAGGTTAGTTCTTCTGCTGTCAGTAATGACAGGCGTTCTTCGAAGCCCAGCTCCTGGTATGTGCCCGGCTGAGCAAGTTGCTTTTTAAGCGCATCACGGAAGCCGGTGAGTTTAAGTGCGGTCAGTTGTTCGTAAAGATGATTCATCATTGGATCCCGTATCAGTGGTAATACTCACTGCCGCGTACGTTTTCGTGTTCCATCGTGGATAACAGATCTGGTTTTGGATCCTGAACAGGTTGTTTATCCAGACCTTTTTCCAGGATCGATTTAATACCTGACAGACGCCATACCTTTGTTTTCAGAGCTCTTGCACATGCTGCATTAAGTCTGGCTTTACTGTATTTTTTATGAAGGTTCAGGAGTCCAAGGCAGAAGCGATAGCTTTGTTCCGGATGTGGACGAGAGTTCAGTATATGAAGCACATAACTATGAGTTTCACTGCCTATGTGCCCCGCCCATTCCAGAAGACGCTCTGGCGTCCAGGTGGCATGCTGTCGATGAGCTTCAGGCATGTGCTCGTTGCGGGTACTGTAGCCATAAGTACGCTTGCGCGGGTGCACAGCAACCTCCTGCCCCTGATTGAAGAGTCTTACCAGTTCTCCGGAGATCCATGCTTCCAGTTGCTGGCCTAACAGCGAACATGGAACCGAGTAGTAATGTTTGTCGATTTCCACGTGGTAATCGGCATGAACTCTGACTTTCTTCACCAGGGTGTAACTGTAACTGGCTTCAGGAAGAGGCTTCAGTGCGGGTTTATCAAGCTGGATGAAGAGTTCTGCACGTGAATAACCCAACTTCTGCATTATTTTGTTATTCAGTCTTTCCAGCAACTCCCGAATGCGCTGATTAAGCGATGCAAGGCTGTAGAAGATCTCATGCCTGATTCGGGCCATGATCCAGCGTTCAACAACCTGAACGCCAACTTCAGCTTTGGCTTTATCTTTCGGTTTACGTGGCCGCGCAGGCAAAACTGCGACATTATAATGCTCAAGCATCTGCTGGTAGGTAGGGTTAACGTCAGGATCATACTTACATGCCCTGGATGTGGCGCTTTTCAGATTGTCCGGAACAACAAGTTCAGGAACGCCACCCAACCACTGGAAGCAGCGAACATGACTCATCACCCAGTCTTCAAGCTGCTGAGACCAGGTGGCCTCTGCCCATGTGTAACTTGATGCCCCGAGAACAGCTACGATGACCTGAGCAGTTCTTATTTCTCCGGTCTCAGGGTCGGTAACGCCAACGGTAGGTCCACAGTAATCAACGAAAAGTTTTTCGCCAGCTTTATGTACCTGACGCATTGATGGTGAAGTGGTTTTGAGCCATTCACGGTACATCCGGCAGTAATGGTTATAGCTGTAAAAACCGCCTGGATTACGCTCACAGTATTCTTCCCAGAGTAGCTGCAGCGTCACGCATTTATTACGCAGTTCCCGGTGTACTGTAGCCCAGTCAGGCAGAGAGTGCTTCTTCATCTTAACCTGGGTCTGAAGGAACGCATGTTTTAGTTTTGTATCATCCCATCCTGTAGGTAAGGGCCACTGCTTTATGCCAAGTTGAGCCGCCCGATTAGCATATCTGGATACAACGGAAGGGGAGATTGCAAGACTACGACCAATTTGTCGATGGCTGAGTCCAACACCGTATTTAAGCCTAAGAATTTCTTTAAGTTTTCTCATAGAAATTGGAACTGTTGGCATAGGTATCCTTTACCGGAATGGCAAAAGATACAGATCAACACACCTGTGAAGTTCCAATAACATTGATGGAGATCACTGAATAACAAAATGAGTCAAAAGTGATCTCCATCGATGTTATTCAGCGATCTGTTCAAATGTTATTACCCGATCTCGATGGAAGTTATTGAGTGATCTCCTTTCATGAAAATACGCAGGCTGCCAAAGTCTTAAACAAGTTTCAATTCTCCATGACTGCTCAACATCAGCCAGAGGGAATTCCCATTCTGGACCTGCGGGAGCATATGAAAAATAATTTACGGTTTCGTGCTATAGCTGGCTCAAGTTAGGTTGGACCCTGAATATCCAGACAACCAATATCTGATCGCGCCAGTGGTGGCAGTTATTCAGCAACAGGGAATGTGGTATTATCGCGGCGGGTGTCTGAGCCTTTCTGGTTCAGGCAAGACGCAGGTACCAGAAATGCGAAGACCCCACTTGTTAATCCATTAACTCGTGAGGCCTGCATGAAGTACCTTAACACTACTGATTGTAGCCTCTTCCTTGCAGAGAGGTCAAAGTTTATGACGAAATATGCCCTTATCGGGTTGCTCGCCGTGTGCGCTACGGTGTTGTGCTTTTCACTGATATTCAGGGAACGGTTATGTGAGCTGAATATTCACAGGGGAAATACAGTGGTGCAGGTAACTCTGGCCTACGAAGCACGGAAGTAAGCTGCCGGGCGGGGACGGAAGTCCCCGCTTTCCGGAAGTGTGAGGTATTTCAGGGGCAGACATCCGACATGCCAGAAACAGCCGGTCCCGCCCGGGGCCGGCACCCAGGTTCAGGCATTTCCAGCTTTTCAGTCATTTCATTATCAAAATCACATTAAACGGTCGTAATCAGACATGATTTGTGCGCCAACACAGATCATTGTCACAATTCTCAAGTCGCTGATTTCAAAAAACTGTAGTATCCTCTGCGAAACGATCCCTGTTTAAGTATTGAGGAGGCGAGATGTCGCAGACAGAAAATGCAGTGACTTCCTCATCAGGTAACAAGCGTGCATACCGGAAAGGTAACCCTGTTCCGGCCAGAGAGAGGCAAAGGGCTTCTCTAGCTCGCAGAAGCAACACTCATAAGGCTTTTCATGCGGTTATCCAGGCCCGGTTAAAAGACAGGCTGAGTGAACTGGCAGATGAGGAAGGAATTACCCAGGCGCAGATGCTTGAAAAACTGATTGAATCAGAGCTGAAACGCAGAGCGACTTTGTAAATATTCACATTCTTGCTTATCTCAGGCGTGAGTGATAGATTGCTGATCGTTTAAGGAATTTTGTGGCTGGCCACGCCATAAGGTGGCAGGGAACTGGTTCTGATGTGGATTTACAGGAACCAGAAAAGCAAAAACCCCGATAATCTTCATCTAGTTTGGCGACGAGGAGAAGATTACCGGGGTCCACTTAAACCGTATAGCCAACAATTCAGCTATGCGGGGAGTATAGTTATATGCCCGGAAAAGTTCAAGACTTCTTTCTGTGCTCACTCCACCTGCGCATTGTAAGTGCAGGATGGTGTGGCTGAAAGATACATCTCACAAAGACACTGGAGTCAACTTCCTCCCGAAGAGCAAATCCGTTTCTGGGAAGACTATGAAGCGGGAAGGGCGACCACTTTCCTGGTTGAACCGGAAAGGAAGCGCACAAAGCGTCGTCGTGGTGAGCACTCCACTAAACCCAAATGCGAAAATCCGACCTGGTATCGTCCTGCGCGCTATAAGGCGTTGAGCGGGCAGCTCGGGCACGCCTATAACCGTCTGGTGAAAAAGGACCCGGTGACCGGCGAACAGAGCCTGCGCATGCACATGTCGCGACATCCTTTTTACGTGCAGAAACGGACGTTCGCTGGCCGTAAATATGCTTTCCGTCCGGAAAAACAACGCCTCCTCGATGCTGTCTGGCCGGTTCTGGTCAGTTTTAGTGATGCCGGCACACACACAGTGGGGATGAGTGTTTCCCGCCTGGCTAAAGAAATCAGCCCGAAAGACAGCAAAGGAAAGGTTATCCCCGAACTCGAGGTGACGGTCTCCCGGCTTTCCCGTCTGCTGGCCGAGCAGGTGCGTTTTGGTGTGCTGGGTGTGTCGGAAGAAACAATGTGGGACCGTGAAACTCGCCAGCGTTTGCCACGTTACGTCTGGATAACACCGGCAGGGTGGCAGATGCTGGGTGTGGACATGGTTAAACTTCACGAACAGCAGCAGAAGCGGCTGCGTGAAAGTGAAATCCGCCAGCAACTCATCCGGGAAGGCGTGTTGCGTGAGGATGAAGATATCTCCGTACATGCGGCCAGAAAACGCTGGTATCTGCAGCGCAGCCTGGATGCGCTGAAACACCGTCGTGCAAAAGCGGCAGCCAGTAAGCGCGCCAGAGGTCTGAAGAAATTACCTGCCTACCAGCAGATTTACGAGATGTCACAGCACATCCTGAAGCGTATGCCGCCGGATGAAGCCTACTGGTGCACGCCGGAACGCTTACAGCAGCTGGCCATCAGGGATCTGTATCAGCTTGAACTGACGCTGGCTGCTCCGCCTCCGCACTAAACACACCATCCCTTCAGCACTGAATCATCGCCAGCCCCTCAGGGGCTTCCGGCGCTGGTTCCGTTCAGCCCAAAATCCGCCACAATCACCTTAAATCTCTCTCAGAGGGGCACATCTGCCCATAAAACCACGCATCAGTCATCTGAACGTGTCCACGTTGTTTCAGTTACCCACATAAATCCGCAAACAAAGAACTTTAAGAAGCTGCAAACCAGAAACAGTAAACCTGCAATATAATCTTACCCCAGTTACTTAATCCCCTGCGTTGCTTCCCGCAGGGAAAGTCTTTATCTCTGAAACTTCTGTGAACAAATACAAAGAGGTCTTCGCTTGCAGCGGCTAAAGCCGCGCCGCTCAGAATTTAAAAGCACCTCCCACCGCAAGCGGGGGGCCCCGACCGGAGCCACTTTAGTTACAACACACAAAGACAATCTCCAGAAAAAACCCGGTCCAGCGCAGAACTGAAACCACAAAGCCCCTCCTCATAACTGAAAAGCGGCCCCGCCCCGGCCCAAAGGGCCGGAACAGAGTCGCTTTTAATTATGAATGTTGTAACTAAAAATTTTCATCGCTGTTAGTCTTCTGGCTGGAAGATTTAAAGTACACGCTCGTAAGCGGCCCTGACGGCCCGCTAACGCGGAGATACGCCCCGACTTCGGGTAAACCTTCGTCGGGACCACTCCGACCGCGCACAGAAGCTCTATCATGGCTGAAAGCAGGTATGGCTTAGCAGGGCTGGGGATGGGTAAGGTGAAATCTATCAATCAGTACCGGCTTACGCCGGGCTTCGGCGGTTTTACTCCTGTGCTATATGCAACAACGGAGTGCCGCCTTCCATGCCGCTGACTCGGCATATCCAAGACCAGTAACCAGTGCGGTTGCTTGATCTCCAACGCGATCGTTTATTACAACTCCACGCTCCTATCACGTTTGCTGAGGACTGGAAACAGAAGGTAATGAAAAGGCCATTGAGGCTCTGACCAGGATATCACCAGTAGCCAAGCAACACATTTTGCTGAACGGACATTATACCTTTCAAAACAGTAATGAGCTTATTGACCTAGATACATTGTTAGCCAATTTAAAACTGGGATAACGGAAATTTCGGCGGTTCCGGCGTAGAACCCCATATCCCCGTTCCGGTCCAGGAGCCGGGCAGCGGTAAAACCCGAACCGCCTGGCTGTGGGTCTACGTCCGTGATGACCGTAATGCCGATTCGGAGATGCCCCGGCGGTCTGGTTCGTGTACAGACCGGACCGGAAAGGTATCCATCCACAGAATCTCTAGGCCGGTTACAGCGAAGTGCTTCAGGCCGATGCTTACGGTGGTTACCGGGCGTTGTTCGAATCCGTCAGAATAACGGAAGCCGTGTGTCTGGCCCATGCCCGGAGAAAAATCCACGATGTGCATGCAAGAGTGCCAAGTGACATCACCACGGAATCCCCGCAGCGTATCGGTGATACTTTATGCCATCGAGGCAGGGGGCTGGGGATGTTCAGCAGAACAGCGTCGGGCTGCAAGAAAAGCCAGAGTTGCGCCACTGATGCAGTCACTGTATGACTGGATACTGCAACAGATGAAAACACTGTCGCGTCATCTCGGATACGGCGAAAGTGTGCACACACCTGCTGAAACTGTCGGTATAGCCTGAACATGTATAGCAGTAATGATTGGGCGGTAATAACAACAACATCGCAGAGAACGACTTACGGGGAAGTCGGAAGAACTGGTTGTTCACGGACTCAGACAGCGGCAGCGGTACTATACTCTCTGATCGGCACATGCCATCTGAACAATGTGGAACCAGAAAAATGGCTGCATTGCGTCATTGGCGTATCTAGGAATGGTCAGCAAACCTGGGCGCGATCTGGTACCCTGGAAAGTTCAGTAAATATCAATACGGTTCAGGCGACCTGCTTACATCTTCTAAATATGACAATAATTTTATAATAATCCAGCGCATGACCTAACCCATGCGCCATTTCTTACGCGCATCCCCAGCATCGTCCTGCAATACATCCGCATACGCGCTTTTGACACAATCGGCGGCAAGCCACCAAACTTAATGATTATTGCAAGATTATTATAAGGTTATTCATGCCCCTGTCAGGGGCATGAGACACTTGTCTGGGGCTGTACTGGGTATGGCGGAAGTGGTGCTGCCCGCCACTGGAGAGATTTCCTGAGAACCTTTCTGAAGTGGCACACTGAATTTGGCCACCCGAACAGAGGTGATATGCTCACCTCAGAACAACACAGGTGCTCCAATGAAAAAAAGAAATTTCAGCGCAGAGTTTAAACGCGAATCCGCTCAACTGGTTGTTGACCAGAACTACACGGTGGCAGATGCCGCCAAAGCTATGGTGTAAGCTTCAACGATGCAGCTCACGCCATAACGGGCTATATCGTTGGATATTATAGTGCGCTAAGACCGCACGAATATTACGGTGGGTTACCACCAAACGAATCGGAAAGTCGATACTGGAAAACTCTGACTCGGTGGCCAGTTTTTGTTGACCACTTCATTCTGACGGTGGGGCTTTAACGACCAGTAACAAAGCAGCCACTGAGAGCATTTAATTACGGTACATATAGTGCACAGAATGATTATTTTTGTGTAAATTATATTAAATAATGCCAGCATTAATTTTTTTATCTCGACACAACGCCAGGCAAGCGGGTAGCATTCCCCCCTCAAAATCATAACAGGCGCATTAAAATACAGAGGCCATATCATGATGTCACCTCAAAAACTTATTATTGATGAATCAAAGTGCATAATCTTTATAAATAATGATCCAAATCTATTATCCAAAAACGAATGCCTTTTGATAAAGTACCTTTATGAAAAACAGGGAACTGTTATATCCAGAGATGAACTTCTACATCATTGTTGGCCAGGAAGAGTCGTATCCCCAACATCTCTTCCTGTAGCAATAAAACATATAAGAGATGTCTTCAGAAAAATAGAGAGAGAAGAAGCAATCAAAACCTATAAAGGAGAGGGTTACTCTTTTATTCCGGGTTCAATAAAAATTGAATTCGTCCATAGAGAATCAGAACATAAAACAATAGAAGTAAAAAAAACCAAAACATCTAATTTTATATGCAAAATACCAATTCATTACATGACTATAATTTATGTGATATCTTTTTTATTCATTATTGGAATTATGTTTTCAGGGAACATCAAGTCCCGCCGAACACATAATGGACAATTAGTTATATCATCACGTGATGACATTCCTGAACTTGATAACGCTACCACCTTAGGTAATCTTGTTTTTATTGATGAAACAGAGTCCGTTCTTATTTGCAACCATACAAACTGTACATTTACACAATGAAAAAAAAACTCATCATCTTGTCGATATTGTTTCTTGTTATTGTTTTACCAATTTATAGCTTAAATGATAATGTAAAACTATACTCAGATAGAAAGTTTGATTCCATAGAGGAACACACAGACCTAAACATAAATGGCATGAAATTTAATATATTACATTACATTGCAACATGTGATAATTCAAACCTGATAGTTTCCGAAACCATTTCAGGAGTGGCATTAAAAACTAGTGCCAATGGATACTACTTAATACCAACACATCAGTATACGACTTCAAAAAATGGTTCGTTTGAATTCATGGGGAACATATATTCCATGTGTGTATACCACATAAAAAACAAAAACAACAATGTCGTTGTCTTTTTTGATGAAAAAAGATCTGTGTTATCTTTTAATAAAAAGATAATCCGATTACCCACGGTTTTTTTAGGGGAGGAAAAACACATTACACATCAGAGTTAAACAGGAGGCGATACTCATGTACCATACAAAAACCTAGTGACACTCAATACTTACCGGCAGTGGCACACCAACGTATAGCACATCATTCAAATATAGTTGAGCTCTGCCGGTCATTATTTGCAACCTTCTCTACAAACCAGCTTAAACTCCCCACACGAATCCTCCGGCGTATTCCAGGTCAGAGCACAGAAGAGCAGGAGGCTGACAGGAAACAGAACAAAATCATCTTTCTCATTTCCCCATCAGCGGCCCGCCAGAACTGTCTTGATATTTACTGAGAAAGCAGATCAACTTTCCAGGGCAACAGATCGCGTCCCCAAGTTTCCAGTCAAACAATGACTGCATCGGTGGTACGGTTCTGTTTTTTCTTGTTAGCAGATGCTGTTCTACTGAGCAGTCCCAACCATCTGCCTTGATTGCAAACAGTTCACCGATGCGCAGCAAAACCTCCGTTATTTTACCTGATTCGTTAAAACTGAAATTCGACCGCTCACGAACACAGAGCCCCTCAAATAATCGAAGAACAATGATTAATAATGATATTCCTATACAGATTAAGCGCACAAAATCAATATACGTCATTAGAAGGTTAGACAAACTGAAAGTCCTAGCATGCCACAATACCGATCAGTTAAGGAGCGGTTGACCGCTCCTTAAACTACGACACTATAACGGCTTCCACAACAGGGAATTGTTTCCCATATTTTCCTTCAGGTCTGCAGAGCCAAAGGCCGAGGTGTTATTGCGACCGGTGTTGGCATTCGCATTATTGTTCACACGAAATGCACTGGTCTCGTAATTCCAGTCCACATTCTCCGGCATCTTCACCAGCCCCTTCTGGGGAAGGGACAGCACCAGACTCTGGGGGGGGACATCAAAATCCACCTTCACTGACGACACTTTTGTCAGCATATAACGTCATACCCCTCACGAAAGTAATCCGCACTGACATAAACCCCTGCCTTCGTCAGCCATGATTCTGCAGACACCGTGCATTACTGTCCTGTGGTGTCACATTCAGTATCTGTTTCCCGGCCTCCTTCCCGTTCAGGGCTGCTCAGCCTTCCGGATTAACTCCGGTCCCCCCTTGGATAAATAACATATCCAGTTTTTCACCTGCAACACCTGTGGCACTGGCGAAAGCGGCTGATACTACAAGCGCAAACGCGGTCTGACGGAAAAACACGGACAAAACCGACTCTGCGACTGCCTTCTTTTCTGCCCACACAATCCTTTTCTCCGCTACTGATACGTGACAACAAAGGTCACGTGCACCCGTGTATTCTCCCACCTTCACGTTCGCCGGAAACATTGGCTGCGCACGAAAACGGAACAGCAAACCCCACCGGGTAATTCACCGAATGACTGTCCTGAGTCAGACGTCCTTGATAATCAGCCTGTGCATCTACCGCTCGAACATCCACGCGAATACCATCACCGGCACCGCGGGTGCCCCCCTGCATCCAACTGTCACGGGTTACCAAAATCCAAGGTGGCGACCTGCCCTGCCTCAAAGGCCGAGCAGCCCTGAACCGTGGCGCCGGACTCATACAAACGCAAAGTGAAGTCACGCGGAGGCACAGCCCCCGTAGATTTTCGATAGATTCCGAACATCAGCAGCCTATTACTTCCCAGGTCGTCAGTAAACACAATTACATGGCAGACCGAAGCAACCACATCTGTCCTGAATAAAATTTTTGTGTTTTCGCCTCTCCCTCCGAAAAGAGAACCATATAAAAGTCCCTCAATTACAATGGAAGACGGTGCCGTCTCCACCAAAAAACAGTAATAAAACTCCCTCAGACTACAACAAACAACAACAAAACCACCATTAAAACCACATTATTATCACTATAGATAAAATCAAGAACGGGGCTATAGCATAAACATACAAACAATTTATAAAAATATCCCCAGTAAAAACATTACCAAGGATAACGTGTTTTATTGTGCACTCACACAGAAAAATCCCACCAAGCAATTAGGCAGAGGCACACAAATGGAAAACACGCTGTTGCCCCCACCCAGTGGTAAAAACAGATAATAATCCTGATAATCTCACCACCAAGCTTCTCAACAGAACATTAACAGAGATATCATCACATGACATAACGGGCTGGAGAGGCTCTACACCTCAGTCTTGACAAATAAAAAATACATAATAAAAAACTTGGCCATTCTGTCCATAGAAAAGGAATAATATTGCCTTGTTTGAGGGGGCCTGGTGTATATAAACTAATTATAATTAATATCCCCTTCACTTTCTTCCTTCGTCGGGGGTAGTAAACTATTTAAAATCTGGATTGATATTAGTGATAAAGACATCAATATTCAGCATTATCTTAAGATTCCCTCTCATGGTATAAGCTTAAAACTTAGTAAAAAATCTTACAGAACTCATAATCAAAAAAATCATAATGCAAGAAAACATAAAAGTATTTACCTACCACATACGTCCGGAGCGATCAGGCTTCATTATTAATTTGGTAATAACAAGCAATTAATGTGCACGCTGTTTTTTGTGTGATAGCTTTATAGTGTGATAGCTTTATATGTGCCTTCATTTCAAGCAACATGCAACTAGCAATTTCCATGGTGTTAGGGATAATCCAGCTTGGATACAGGGATGTTTATTTTTTTAGCAACCGCCAAGCTTTATGAAGGCGTCCGCAGGAAAAGGTCGGCTTAAGAAAGTGGACTCTCCAGCAACTTCATACACTGGGTATCTGGCGTGAAAAGGGAACCTTGTTTAGCGAGGATACGCCAGGTACCTGGTGACCAGTCCGTTTCGGATAGGTTGGCTTAACGGCTACGACTTATCATTCTATGTAAATAGTCAACAGATATCCTCTACACCTTGAAGGACGGGATTCTATCTACGTTCAGGCGACAGTCTGAATCATTTCGGTGAGTTCCTGTTTAAGGCATCCGGTAGTTCAACCGATCGGGAAGGACTGGCTCTGCTGCGTATGAAGGTGGAGGAAGGCGACGTTATTCTGGTGAAGAAACTTGACTGGCTTGGCCGCGACACTGCCGATATGATCCAGCTGATAAAGGAATTTGACGCCCAAGGTGTTGCTATCCGATTCATTGATGACGGGATCAGCACCGATGGCGAAATGGGAAAAATGGTGGTCACTATTCTGTCGGCTGTGGCGCAGGCCGAACGACAGAGGATACTTGAGCGCACGAATGAGGGCCGGCAGGAAGCAAAGCTGAGAGGCATCAAATTTGGACGCAGGCGTACTATCGACCGCTCCCAAGTAGAAATAATGCGTTCCCAGGGAATAGGGGCAACAGATATTGCACGGGAAATGAAGATAGCACGCTCTACAGTATATAAAATCATTGGCAACATAAAAAATACGGGTAATTAACAAAGAAGGTTCGACGTAAAGAAAAATTAAATTTTCAAAAGGATAAATAATGCACGTTAACAATACTATATCATCAGCCACTACCGCATATTCTACAATTAATTTATCTACGGACTCTAACAAGATTAATTTTTATAACGGCCCAATGGATGGTTTCAGTAATGATTCAGTTTCATTATGTACATCAGGCAAACCAGATAATCTCTCAAGAGGATTATCTGGTATGGGGCAAGCAGTCTATCTGAGAGGGAACAATAAAAAAATGGAGACCGGTGGATGTGGGCCATGCATTGGTTTAGCCATTACTTATCAATCCATTAATGGAGATAAAAGTGGTTTGCTAGCTCATCTACAACCAGAAGCGTATTAAAAATATTAGATGTATTTTTGATGACCAGTTCGAAGCAAAAATGAATATCACCCTAACAACTGTTCTTGATGAAGATAAAGAAGTTGCAGATAAGCAAGAACGAAGATTGCAAGACATACAGGATGGAATAATTCAACAATTTTATTTTTTGTATATTGATAACGATAATGTTACTGTTTCAACTATTCACTCCGCACTTTCAGTAGATATAGATTCTATGTCCGCTGAACTAAAGCAGTATACTGATGAGAAATTCAATGCCACTGATATAGATTATATGAATGCACATATGGTTAACGACAGTCATTCGTTACACTATTTTAGTTAATAATTATTATATCCATAGCATAAAGCTACCCGCATAGTAGGTGGCTTTGGTAAGGAAAGATAAATAGTGTGTACGCTCAGCTTTTAGAACCGTTTATTACATTAACGTGAGTTTTCATTTTGCTAAGTTTTAGCTATTAAAAAATCAATATTAACAATAACTAATCTTCTTAGCGTACGTTTTCGTTCCATTGACCCTCAAACCCAGGCGCGGGCAGTTATCGGCTGGTCAATGTCATCACGGATGACGACATCAGCTTGCCTGCGATGTACTGCAAATGGCGCTGTGGCGGGTAAGCGATCGGAAAATGTCATTGTTCACAGCGACCGCGGCGGGCAATACTGTTCCGCGGATTCCCAGACCCTGCTGAAGGTGGAATGTATCCACGGCGAGCGCTTTATCAGCCGGGAAGTGATGCGAACGACGGTGTTCAATTATATCGAGTGTGATTACAATCGGTGGCATCGCCACAGTGCCTGTGGCGGACTCAGCCCGGAGCAATTAGAAAATCAGTACCTCGCTTAGGACCATGATCCACACTACGCGGGTAGGATCAGTTCGCCAGCATTTAACGTTTCGACAGCGCTATCCCGCATGGTGTTAACCAGACTTTACCAGCAGGGAGCTGGAACTCCGTGATATCTGTCAGCCATTTCTGATTAGGTTGCTCTACCTTAAAATCTCTGGCGATAAGGTTATTCGGAGCCCTTTTTAGAATATCCAGCTTCATCTGCGGCGGCGTATTTCCTGATTCAGTCGAGCGACACTTCCTCCCGCAACGCACCGTGTTCTGCCTCCAGAGAAGAGAAGGTTCGTTATGTTTATGCATAGTCTGGTAAGCACTGTTACCGATAATTTCACCTTTCAATTTATACACTATTGTGCGTCTGACACCAATACGTCTGGCGATTTCACTGGCTGATACTTGTCGTGTACAGAGCTCCATGACAGCCTGATGTTTGACTTCTGGTTCAAAGGGCGCAGCCGGATTGGCCTGACTGGTAAACGCCAGGCAGCCGCCGTAGTTAAGATAATGTTCAATGGCAACCTGTTTTTGCTCATTTGTGTAACGGGGGAGGGATTAAGCAATTTGTTCCTCGGGAAAATCTTGTAATTTTACTAAAATATACAGTTCCATCAATCATTTTTCGTCCTATGAAAATAGGTGTATAATAGACAAAAACATGGTTTACCCCCCTCCCTTTGCGGAGGGGGAGTCTACTAACTACGTAGTAATGCAATGCTTGTTAAGATAAAGAAAATGCTTATGCATAGACAACCTCCAGCCATCATATATGCAAATAAATTAAACGCACGTTCAGCTATTCTTTTTTTCTGTTTTCTATCTTTCTTTAGAAAGATATCAGGCATATAATCCCCCCCCTTTCGTATGGTTTGTTGTTTTAGCCTGCTCGTAATCAGCATATAATTAAAGATAAAACTCTCGACAAAAACATCTGAGACCTCCCTCGTTTATCACATTTTTTCTCCGTTCTATCTTTCTATCTAATAGCTTTCTATCTTCTAATAGTTTGTATTGCTTTAGTTCATCTCTGGGGGCATTGTAACTTGCCATTTCCACAGTGTAATGATGGTTTGATAAAGAGGACAATCCGCCTCCCTGTGCCATTAGCATTAGCATTAGCATTAGCATAACATTAGTTTGTCCGGCATACAGCATAAATAAATTTGTGATGTAAAGGATAAGTAATTAACAGTATAACAAGGTAAGACATAATGCGATAATTATTACAATTGATAAATTCTGCGCACGCATTATTTATTTTAAATAATATTTAATAATTAATGCATGGACATGGCCTGTGATATGTTCCCCCCCTCCACCCTCTATTTATGGGAATGGGGGGGAGCAAAGATGTAAACAACAAAGGAGTTTTCAGTCGTGTTCAATAAATACAACTGTGTCGTATTGTTTTCTTTCTTGTCTGCCCTGCTGATTACGGGGTGTCAATCAAGAAATAACATCCCTAAACAGGCGCGAGTAACAAATAATTTAGCAAAAACCCTTACCCCAAGAGCTCAGTGCGTTAACAATTTTGAGCTCCTCAAAGGATTAAACGAAGATAAATATGAGGAGTTTAAAAAGCAATTTGATAAGCTTAATGCATCATATATGTACTATGCAGCCAACAATAATATATTGGATCGAGACCCCAAAGAAATCATTCCTCTTGAATTGGATGGAAAACTAAACACAGTGTGCACTCGGGTGAAAAATGAAGTGTACCTGGAAGTGCAGAAAAGGATGAGCAAAATAAACGACATCTAAATTGAAGATGTAGAGTCTAATCTGCTTATTAAAATTAATACTGGTTCTTAAAAATTCAATTGCAGGTAAACGACTAACCGACTAACGCTGGAAATACTTAGTTTTTTGGGTATAGCACGGGCGTAACACACGCCCGTGCTGATATGCAGAATATCTCATCCTTGTTTGGAGGTTGAGTAAGAAAATATTCCAGGCAACATCTTTTTGTTAATCTGAAAATTGTTTTTAGGTTAGGAATAAATATATGTGTGATAAAATCATTGAATTTCTAAAAAGCGAGTATGCTCGCACAAAACTCTTTTCGACAAGAGAAATTGCCAGGGGGGTTGGTGACACGTTCTTTTTGACACGCCAACATCTTATCGATCTATATAATACTGGAATAATTGATAGGCATCATAAAGAAAATGGGCAGGAATTATGGCGTTTATGTTAAAAACTTTCCTCCTTCATTATTAGTTAACCTTCCTCCCCAAAATAGACAGTATTTCACCCAGTTAGAATGTCGATTTGTGGTGAGGGGGGATTGAATTTAACAATTACTTCTCGTTAGAGAAGTCGAGAAAGCGAGCAAGTTTAACATGAAAGAAAGAAATAAACGGCAATTGGTATATATTATCTCTTCATTGCTAATATGTACAAACCCTGCTTTTTGCGCGCCATCAGTAAAGGTTAACGCAAGGGAGGAGAATGTTTATGGGCTGCCTACGCTAGGGATAAAGGATAACGAAAATACAGCAAAGGCATTCGATTATCCGCTATCTGATGTCGCTCAAAAATTAAGCTCAACACAAAGTATAAACAAAACTGTTGAAGAGCTATCAGAGACATTTATCAATAACTCAATCACGGATGTCTTAAACCAAAAGGGAACGGCAAGATTTGGATTCCATAATAATAGCGGTCGAGTAAAATATGATTTTGATTTTTTATACCCCGAATACTACTATGATGATATGCATCGAATAATTTACACCCAATTTGATGCTCATCAATATGAAAGAGATATTTTAAATGCTGGGGTTGGATATCGTTCGATGTTTGATGAGTCATATATACTTGGTGGAAATGTTTTTTTTGATTATGATCTAAAAAATAGAAACTCCAGGATTGGAGTTGGAGCAGAGTATTCATACAAAAATTCCGCATTATCACTAAACTTATATAAAGGATTGAATTCTTGGCACCAATCAAAACAAAAAGGCATGGATGACTATGATGAGAAGCCAGCTAGTGGGTATGATGTAAGGATTAATACCAAGCTTCCTTATGGGCTGGATTTAACTGGTGTGTTTGAGAAATATTACGGAAAGCATGTTTCTTTGCAAGGAGATTCTGATTTTCAGGAGTCTCCAGGTAATTTTAAAGCCATTGCAAGATATACACCTGTACCATTATTTTCGTTATCTTTGGAAAAGGGTACAAAGACGGAAACTAACATAGGTGCACAACTAAATTATAGATTTGGTGTACCACTTAGTGACCAAATAAATAGTAATATAGTATCTTCGGTATACAATTCGCTTCCAGCGAGACTCGTTAGTTTTGTTGACAGAAATTATAATATTGCCATGAGCTATAAAAAACAAAATGTGCTTACTGTGGCACTGCCAAGCAAAATTCATGGAGAGTATGGTGATAATGTTAACATAACACCTATAATTAAATCTAAATACGGCGTCAAAGAGGTAAAATGGACTTTATCATCAATACATAAGGATGGAGGGAAATCATCCCCAGGGAAAAATTGGAGTATTGAAATACAACTTCCGCCACAAAAAGAGCAGCAAATTAAGAACTATCAGGTTTATATTGATGTGTTTGATAAAAAAGGACACAAGCAGAGTGCAGTGACAACAATAGATGTTGAGCCAAGCAATAAAAAAATAACATCTTATGTTATAAAAGATAATGCGGCAGCTGATGGTGTCGATAAGAACATGGTGATGTTCGTTGCAAAAAATAATGTAACAAGCGAAAAAATACCTAATATGCACATTCATGTATCTTCTAATAAGGCAACGATTCTTAATCCTGAATTAGTCACAGATGCCAATGGAGAGGCCAGGAGCGAAGTTCAGTCAACTCAATCAGGACCAATACTAATTCAAGCCAGTCTTGATAATGGTAGTTTAATTGAACGAGAGATTCATTTTACAGTTGATAAAAGTTCCCTAAAAGTGGAGCATCTTGTTACAAAAAATAATTCAGTGAGCAATGGGGATGACAAAAATATAGTATCAATTTTTGTTAAAGATAAATTCGGTAACCCGGCGGGAGGGGTTCAACTAGCGTTAAATGCTACACACGGGGCAAATCCAGTCACATCTTTAATTTCTACCGATGAGACAGGACACGCTTTGGCTGAGTTTACTTCAAACACAAGCGGATCATCTATAGCATCTATATATATAGATAGTATTAAATATGCAGAAGATACAATGAGTTTCATTGCTGATAAAAATACAGCCAAAATAGCTAATACTGTTGTCACTAAGAACTATGCTGTAGCCGGGCTGGAAAATGATGGATTAAAAATAATTGTTACAGACGCTAATATGAATCCTCTTAGCAGGGTCCCGGTCACTTTTTCCGGTGATAAAGCATTAATGTTTTCACAATCCACTGTCATTACTGATGACAATGGCATAAGTTTTGTCGATGTTAGCGGAAAAGTCCCTGGATGTTTTTTAGTCACAGCCTCAATTCCAAATAAAAACTCAACATCCTCAAAACTATGTTATTCTATAAACCCAGAGTTTGCACATATTAAGGATTTCACAATATTAAACGATTCACAGGTTGCAGATGGAAAGCATGCTGCAAAATTTAGCGTTAAGGTAGTTGATGATAAGAACAAGCCTGTATCACAAGTGCATGTAAAAATATTGCCTTCTACCCAATCACTTCAACTTCAATATGATGAAATAACTGATAATAATGGGATTATTAATGGAACTGTATTTTCTGAAAGCTCAGGTACATTTGACCTGTGGGCGGGGATCGTTGGGGCTGGACATTCTGAAAAAGAAATTTCCACAAAGGTTACTTTCATCTCCGATCTGGAAACAGCATCAATAACAGCTGAGACAATAAAGGATGGTGTTCCCGCTGATAATATCAGCAACAACATTATTCAAATCACTGTTACAGACATTAATCATAATCCATTAGTAGGGTATAGTGTTGATTTTGTTGGTGACGAGAGTAGTAAATTCTCGGATACGAAAGTTACAACAGATCAGAGTGGAAGCGCAAAAGGCATGGTACACAGCACTGTTGCTGGTTCACATTCATTTACAGCAACCCTTACTCTCAAGCCGGAGGTAACTGTTCCAGTTACTGTCTCTTATTCAGGGGACATGAAATCAGCTCGTGTAGTTTCAGCAGTTGAAACAGGGACATCAACAGTTGCTAATGGACAGGCTATAAATAAAGTAAGGCTCCTTGTTCAAGATGAGCATGGGAATACTGTAAGCAATGCCAGCGTAAGACTAAGTACAGCAGATTCAGCTCTATCATTCACTACTGATAGAGTTATGACAGGCTCAGATGGATATGCGATTGTCGGGGTGATGTCAACGAAAAGTGCCCAGCACAAATTTTTTGCAATTGTCGAAAATGCATCAAAAAACTCTTATGAAGCTAATGTTAATTTCATAGGTGACCCAAGTACAGTTACAGTAAAGAATATCAGTATACAAAAAGATAATAGTCTTGCAGATGGCAATGACGCTAATATAATTAAAGCTATATTTGTTGACGCAAATGAGAACCCAGTAAACGATGTTTCTGTAACGCTGGCGCTACCATCAGGTTTTGAGACCGTTGAACAGGGAGCACAGAAAACTGATGAAAATGGAATAGTATCATTTTCAGTAAAATCACACAAAATTACGGGCTCGTATGATTTTCAATTGTCTTATACGATGTTAGGTGTATCTAAAACGATCGTGACTCCGAAAGTTACGTTTAGGTACGATTCAACGTCACTGAAAATAACGCATGAAGTAATAAAAGATGATGCATCAACTAACAATGTAGAAACAGATACCATAAAGGTGTCTGTTTTTGACAAATATGGAATCCCTGCTTCTGGGCTTGTATTAAATGTTGTATCTGATTCAGATGGCTTAACTTATCCACAAACCATTAGCATACCGCCCAGTGGGAGTGCGTTGCTTAGCGTAAGTAGTTATCGTGCAGGTTATAAAATAATAACTACATTTATTGGTGAGACAAAAAACTCATCCCGCATATATTTTGTTGCAGATCCCAAGACTGGTACTCTAAATGATGTAAAGGTTGTAAAAGATCATGCGCGCGTGCCTAATGCAGATATAATACAAGCTGTGGTCTTAGATTCGCATGGAGATCCTGTTGAAAACGCATTAGTACAATTTACATCCCCGGAAGGGATTTATGCGATTATTGGAACATATTCAACTGATAAAAATGGTAAAACTCAAGAAATCAACGTGATCCCCAGGGGGGTTCATGGGGCTTACCCTATTGAAGCAAATGTTGTAAATCATGATGCTTCTGAGGCTAAAAGAGCAATTGTCAATTTCGATATAGCAGGATCTTTCACTGCTGAGGGATCAAAAGTTCAGTTCACAAAACAAGGCAATGATGTTCTTGCAGATATTCTTGTTATGCGTGGTGATAAAGTATCCCCTGTGGAAGATAGCTTAATGTATTCTGTACATGCTGTTATTTGGAACAAACGTGATGACTCCACTGTAGGCTCTTCCTTCGTTCAACTGAAGGATGGGAAAGCGAAATTTTTGTATAAAGGTGTTTGCGATGGCTCGCACAGCGGCAATAGTATGTATATTTATGCAACTCTTACAGATAAGACAGGTAAATGGCTGAACGACTCCCAAGCTCGCCCAATTGATGACCTGTGTAATTAAATAGTAATGTTGGTCTTCCCTGTTTTTATATTGGGTTGCCAACATTATGTCGACTCGAGTGGCCAAGAATTTTGGCCACTCCATAGATTAGTAGCAATATTAGATACTAATTCGTTCCATTTCGAATCGGTGATAACATTAGGTGGTTTAAACCACCTAATGTTATTAATGTGTATTTTTATTGAGTTAGCCAATTTATGATTTTCTTAAATGGATGGTTTTCCCGTGACTGGTCAGGAATCGGAGCCCCCTCTTATACAAATTATTCTAGCTGTTTAGTTTATGTGACCTCACAGAGCGTCAGCGCAAAATATACTTTTTTACGATAGGTTTAATAGTTGAAACACCTGTTTGAGCGATTAAGCACTTACTCGTTTTCACTGATGTAATCGCCCCGGATAATAATGTTTTCATCTTGCTTGAGTACCACCATGATTATGTAAAGGAAATTAGTCTAATTAATTAGATTTGCCAGATTGTTATGTGTCAAGCCTGCTGCTTGGGTGATGATTAAAGAAAATAAAAGCGCAACAAAAACAGCGGGAGGGGGTAGGGTTATGCAATAATGATTTATAATTAAAAATAATGGGCAAAAAAAAATGATAAGGCGTTGAATGGTCGAAATCTTCAGAAAAAAGTTGAAGCCAGCAATAGCTAATATTTATTTAAGCAATGCATTAATCTTTCGCCATCTAATCGTTTAAACAACTCTCATTATTTGGCGGGGTAAAGGAGCGTTAAAAATACAGCAATGAATGCTCGTTTCACGACACAAAAATTTAATCTCGCAGAAAATGTTTTGTCAGCAGCCATTCACCGCATTGAATGGCTGTTTGATACATTCCCTTCTGTCTGTTTGTCCTTTTCTGGAGGAAAGGATTCTACCGTGCTTTTCCATCTTGTGGCAGAAGTGGCCCGCAGGAAAAAACGTTATTTCTCAGTATTGTTCATTGACTGGGAGGCCCAGTTTCAGTGCACCATTGAACATGTTCATAAGATGCGGGAATTGTACCAAGATGTGACGGATTCCTTTTACTGGGTGGCTCTTCCCTTGACCACAGTAAACGGTGTCTCGCAGTTTCAGCCAGAGTGGATATGCTGGGAACCCGGTGTGGCGTGGGTTCGTCAGCCACCGGAATACGCCATTACGGATATGGCATATTTTCCCTTTTACCGTTATGCCATTACCTTTGAAGAATTTGTTCCGGCATTTTCGTCCTGGTTTGCCGGTAACCGATGTGGTGTGGCAATACTGACTGGTGTCCGTGCTGATGAATCACTCAATCGCTTTATGGGACTGGTGTCTCAGCGCAAACTGAGATATGCAGATGATAAACCCTGGACTACGGCATCACCTGAAGGGTTTTATTACACCATGTATCCGTTATATGACTGGAAAGCCCGTGATATCTGGATATATAACTCCAGAACCCGTGCCATCTACAACCCCCTGTATGACCTGATGTACCGTGCCGGTGTGCCGTTACGCAACATGCGTGTCTGTGAACCTTTTGGCCCTGAACAGCGTAAAGGACTGTGGCTTTACCATGTTCTGGAGCCGGAAACCTGGGCCAGGATGTGTGAGCGGGTGTCGGGTGCTGCCAGCGGGGCGCTTTATGCCAATGAGAGCGGTGCCTATTTTGCCCTGCGTAAGCGTATCACGAAGCCGCCTCATCATACCTGGCGTAGCTATGCGATGTTCCTGCTGGATGTGATGCCGGAAAGAACGGCAGAACATTACCGTAATAAAATTGCTGTTTACTTGCGCTGGTATCAGACGCGGGGCTTCCCGGATGATATCCCTGATGAACAGGAGAATGACCTGGGGAGCCGTGATATCCCGTCTTGGCGACGTATCTGTAAAACACTCATAAAGAATGATTTCTGGTGCCGGACCCTCTCCTTTAGTCCGAACAAACCCCGGCACTATGAACGTTATCTACTGCGAATGAAAGAAAGGAGGAGGGAATGGGGGATTCTGTGACAGCGGAGATACTGGGTAACATGATTCGTCAGTATTTCAGTCAGGCACGAACTGAAGATGAAGAAGGGACCATACAAGCTCTGAATCATCTGCGCAAGGTGCTTCATGAGGTAAGTCCTTTTGCACGGGAGCCAGTGGACTGTGTGTTGTGGGTGAAAGCGGATGATGTGGTGGCCAATGATTATAACCCCAATGTCATGGCGCCGGGTGAGAAGAAACTGTTGAAGCAGTCACTGAAAAAAGATGGCTTCACACAACCATTGGTGGTGTCAGAAGAGAAGAGTCATTATCTGGTGGTGGATGGTTTTCACCGACAGTTATTGAGCAGGGAGGCGGATACAGGAAAACGTCTGAAGGGATGGTTGCCAGTTGCTTGTATTAATCAGGAAAGAAAGGGACAGGCCTCACGTATTGCTGCGACCATTCGACATAACCGGGCCAGGGGGAAACACCAGATAACCTCAATGTCTGATATTGTTAGGGACCTGTCGCGGCTGGGCTGGACAGATGAACGTATTGGTGCAGAGCTGGGCATGGACCAGGATGAAGTGCTGAGACTGAAACAAATTAGCGGGCTGACAGAGCTGTTTCAGGAAGCGGATTTCAGTACAGCATGGACTGTGCGTTAAGGAGAGCGTTCGGAATTCTGTGTCACGTTAAAAATTCTACAGTATCATCACAGTATTCAGTCGCCTTTCAACATAAATGGCTAACTGCGACAATGTCAAATTCCCGCTCTGGATGGGCATTGTCCATTTTTCCTGTGTGTTCATCAGTCCCAGATAAAGTAGCTTCAACAGACTGTTTTCATTCGGGAAAGCCCCTTTGGTTTTGTTCAGTTTCCTGAACTGGCGGTGTATCGATTCGACAGCATTTGTGGTGTAAATGACCTGGCGAATATTCGCTGGATAGCGGAAGTATGCTGACAGATTTTCCCACTTGCAACGCCACGACTTGTAGCGGTGCGGTAATTCAGGACACCTCGAAATCCTGTTAATGTTAAAATGTCAGCGCCAGTGATATAAGACGGTAAAAAAAATGGGGATGCGGACGATTTCCTAGACTGCTTTATTATGCCAGCCCGCATTGTTGGCGGTACATTTCAGGGCTGACGGCTCCCAGCGATAATTTTATACGCCGCTCGTTATACCATCTGATGTAAGCATCTACATGCTGCATGAACTTTTCTGGCGTGATGCCCGACCATTTACGCCCATAATACATTTCCGTTTTCAGTCTGCCGAAAAAGCCTTCGCATGCGGCATTATCAGGTGAACATCCTTTACGGGACATTGAGCGAATAAGACCTGCTGCATTCACTCTTTCCAGCCAGCCTGGCCAGCGATAATGCCCACCTCTGTCACTGTGTATCACCGGGCGTTCGCCAGCATTTAACGTTTCGACAGCGCTATCCAGCATAGTGTTGACCAGTTCAGCATCGGGGCGTGTACTGAGAGACCAGCTCACAACTTTTCCATCGAAGCAGTCCACCACCGGTGACAGCCAGACTTTACCTGCAGGGAGCTGGAACTCCGTGATATCTGTCAGCCATTTCTGATTAGGTTGCTCCGCCTTAAAATCTCTGGCGATAAAGGTTATCCGGAGCCGGTCCGATTTCTCCGCAATATGAGCTGTAGAGGCGACGACGGTTACGGCTGACGACAAGCTGTTCCTCCACCATAAGTCTGCGTACAACCTTTTCTGATAGCCGACCCCCCTCATGCCTGAGCATCGCATGCAGGCGACGATAGCCATAACACTGGTAATTACTGTTAAATATATTTGTCAGCATCGTACGTATCGTGGCGTATTTATCACCGGCTTTCAGTGCAGCCCGGTGATAAAAATAACTGCTACGGGCAAGGCCCAGAACATGCAGTAATTCTGTCAGGGGATATGTTTGTCTCAGGGCATCAGCGATCTTTGTTTTTTCTCTGTTGTTCAGGTGGCTGATACTGATGCCCGGGTCTTTTTTTATGATTTCCTCCGCCTTTTTCAGAATATCCAGCTCCATCTGCCGGCGGCGTATTTCCTGATTCAGTCGGGCGACTTCCTCCCGCAACGCATCGCGTTCTGCCTCCAGGGAAGGTTCGTTATGTTTACGCATAGTCTGGTAAGCACTGTTGCCGATAATTTCATCTTTCCATTTATACAATACCGCACGACTGACACCAATACGTCTGGCGATTTCACTGGCTGATACTTGTCGTGTACAGAGTGCCATGACAGCCTGACGTTTGACTTCTGGTTCAAAGGGCGCAACCGGGTTGGCCTTACTGGTAAATATACGTCGTCTGTCGGGATAAAGTTCATTAACCCAGCGAGCGAGCACGACACTGCAGGGATAACCCAGTGTTCTGCTGGTAAACGCCAGGCAGCAGCCGTGGTTAAGATAATGTTCAACGGCAACCTGTTTTTGCTCATCTGTGTAACGGGGCTTATGTCGAATGGATTCTTTTACTCCGCCACCTGCTTCCCATGAGCGGATCCAACGCCGCAGATTTCTTTTCGAAGGGTAGCCCAGTTCGCGTACGACGGGAGCCAGCTTCTTACCATATTTGAAATAAAGCTCAATGGCGCGGATTTTTTCTTCTTCAGTAAACATGTTTTATCTCCTGAGAGTCCAGGAAATCGTCCGCATCCCCGGAAACACGACCGCGTGATGGCCGCCTGCTGTTTCATTCAGAGCAAGGTGTTCAGTATAAAAGCAATAAATACAGAAAGTTACTCTGGCGTTATGGGGTAATGCAAAGTATGAGTCGCAGAGGAAATTGCCTGGATAACTCGCCGATGGAAAGAGTCTTTCGCAGCCTTAAAAGTGAATGGCTTCCGAAAGGTGGTTATGGTGATTTTAGCCATGCGATACGCGATATAAACCAATGGAGTAATGGTTATTACAACGTTTATCGACCTAACACGAACAACGATGGTTTACCGTCTTGCTTACATGAAGAAAAGTGGAAACAGGTTATCCCAGTGTCCTGATTTTGTGATTCACTACAGTTTTGCAGGTCGCTTAATATCAATAGCCAGAAATTCGCCCCTTCGCTTTCCGACAGATACAGGCCTAGGACTTCCTTTTTGCCCTCCAGATTCAGCGCCAGCACCGGCGTAGTAGCGGCCATCACTCCCAGATTTTATAGTGAATGGCGTCCAGCCAGACGAAGGGATAAACCTTCTCCAGCGGGTGCTGCTGCCACTATTTTAGTTCAGGGATGACTTTGTCCGTTACCGCTCTGATAGTGGCGGTTGAAACGCTGAAGGCAAATCTCCCGGCTGATGTCCTGATAGCTCATTCCCAGCGCAAACAGGCGAATGATCTTGTATTCAATCTCGTCGGACAGCGTGGTCTGATACTTCTTCACAAGTTGTGGCTCAAAAGTGCCATTACGATCGCGCAGAGTTGCCAGTTCGAAAGTGCCGGTGGGAGCTTTAATGGTCTTTTTGCCTGAGCCATTTTTACGATTGGCTTCCACATCCTGAGCCAGATGGGATTCAAGCTCTGCAGACAGGGCATCCTCAGTTAACTGCTTGATTAATAGCGTTAAGAAACCATCTTTACCCGTTAATTCTTGGTCGGACTGGTGTGCCTTAGCGCTTTGCTGAAATCGAAGGGGGGGCATGTGTCATTCCTTGTCGACAACAAACGTTTCATCAGTATTCGCAATTTCCTGGTATGCGGGCGCTTTGAATCAATACTCGTTTAATCTTTTCGATATTTAAATTTCTGTGGATGAATCGCCATACTCCACTCTCCTTCGATTTCCTGCCGAAACTACAGAGGTTCATTCATCGAAATGATATATGCTCCACTGGCTGGGGGCATTGCCCGTTAACAGTACGCACGATCATCTCATGGATATGGTCCATTAAAAAATATCTTCTCTTGTACTCGGACCGTTTTTTACTGGCGATATCACTTAGTGGTTTGCGAACTGTCTTATGTGGTAGTATATACCAGTTACGGTATGGCTTTCCTGCAACAGACTTCCAGAAATCACTGTATACGGCAACAAAGGTTTTGCTCTTCTGATATCGATATCTTAATTGTCGAAAGACATGGCTATGCTCGCTGACGGCCAGAAACTCAGTAACATTACAAATCTCCATCAATGAACAAAATGCTTCAAAAATAATTCGCTTCGGGAAAAGTCCATAACAGGATCTGGTCGCACATCTGATAACTCCAGGTCCAGTATCCTTAGGGGCGCCCTGTAATCCACCGATGAATGCTGTATATCCTTTCTTTGTCGAAATAATAGAAAATGTCAATCTGGATACTGGAGTTTTATTAAAGTAAAGTGATAGCATTAGTTCTCCCTCACGATCAAAACCGCTGGAAGAACAATGAATTTCAAAATCCTCTCCGTCCTTTCCAAGGAATTTAATCAGAGAAGTGCTTTTTTTGGGAAGAAAAAACGGCAAATATTTTTCCGGAAGATTCTGTACAAAACGATAATGTTCAAGAATATATTGAGCGCGATTGCTGACTCGCCCGCCCTTATGTAGATAGGGACGATGAATTTTTGCAGGCAAAATAGGTTGCATCGTTAATATGTCATCAATATAATCCAGTGATTGCAATCCATAATAATACTGGATACTGGCAACAGGGTTTGCGATACAACGCAAAACATACATAAATCTGAACTTCTTTTTTTTCCATTTTCCATCAAGTGATTGAGGAGAGAAAATGACTTTATTAAGGAAGCTGAGAAATGTTTTTCCACTCATAAAACACCTGTTAAAATCTGTATTTTTCTTTGTGTCAGTTATAGGATGCATATTCACCGATAATTTCAGATAAATATATTATCGGGTGAAAAAGAACATCATATATGGTTAGTTATTGTTTTCCATCCGTCTGAACGTGTTGTAAGTCCTGTATCCTCTAGTCTCTTAGCTATCAGGTGTTTAATTATGTAGCTGTTGTTCCTAAACAACAGCTAAACGCTGGGCGATATTATTTTTGTGTTTTCTTGTGATTTGTTGCAAGTAATTGTAATAAATGAAAATTTTAATAAAGTAAGAACAGATGTACGTCTGATGCTGGGCTGTTTTTTCCGTTATGTATCTATCATGCCTTCAGTAGTGGAATCGATAAGATAGCTGACGTAGACAGAAACAACAGTAGTACCTAAAAAATTTTGTAATACTCTGAAAGAGTATTACCGGACAAGCGCATCACAACGAGCCGCTTTATTATCGGATTTGGTGGTCGCCTTAACGACCACTTCAGACAAAAGGTATTTATACAGAGAGTTATAAATACCTTCGGCTGAGACAGGTGTTGTTCATTTTTTTTCGACACCCTGTATATGTCAAGACTCAATATGGATCTTCTTCCCCTGCTTTGCGCGTTTTCAGAAACTTCAGGAGCCATGTATATTGTTCAGGATGCGGGTGCACAAATTTTTCGATAACTTCATTTATCTGCCGCGCAATCTGTGCATCACAACAATCATTCATTACGGCAAGAGGAGGTCTAACATTGATTGTAAGTTGATGTATCTTTCCGTCATAAACAGGGAAAAGGGGGATTATCCGCGCTCTACAGATCCTCCTAAGGCGCTCAGTAACAGGTAACGTAGCTTTATATGTAGCAAAAAAGTCTGCAAACTCACTGACTTTGGGACCGAAATCCTGATCGGGAAGATAATATCCCCAGTAGCCTGACCGTACAGACTGAACAAAAGCTCTGATTCCGTCATTACGTGCGTGTAATCGTCCTCCGAAACGACGGCGAGCAATATTCCAAGCATAATCCACCACTGGATTTTTTTGGTTGTGAAACATAGCAGCAACTTTTCTTCCTGATGCAGCCATCAGCATAGCTGGAATATCAACTCCCCACGCATGCGGTACCAGAAAAATTACATTTTTATTGTTATGTGCTATATCTTCTATAAAATTTAGCCCATTCCAGCGTATACGATGTGAAATTTTATTAGCACCGAATAGAGCTAATTCAGCCATAAGCACAATAGTTTGGAGAGCTGTTGCAAACATGGCATCAATAATCTTTTCCCTTTCTTTATGGCTATATTCCGGAAAACAAAGTGATAAATTTATCCGTGCTCTTTGACGGGCACGTTTTCCGAGACGTCCTGCCAGTATCCCCATTTTTTCCAGAACAGGATCCCTTAAAGAAGGGGGAATCGCTGCAAACACACCGATAATGCACAGCTCGAGCCATGTGAGCCAGTAACGTGGTAATAATAATGCTTTCCTGAAGAGAGGAATAAATTCTGTTTTACTGTTTTTCATATCTGTCGGTGTCTGCTGTTTATCTTATTACGATAACATACTAAGGGGTTGAGGACCAACCGTTCTAGAGAGTACGATCGTTCCTCAATTTCCTTAAATAATTATCCATTACTGAAAAAAACGAATAAAAAACAGACAAAACAGCAAAGTTATAGTCATATGTTGCGGCTCCTCTTGCCCTGCTGAGCCAGAGTAAGAATGCTCTGTGCAGTTCTGCTTATATCAAACCGATATTCGATATCTTCTTTAGCCCTAACAGCCATCATACGGAAGCGTTCCGGTTGGGATAAAAAATCGTTCAGCATGTTTGTCCATGCAGTTACATCCCCCGCCTCTAAAAGTGTCCCAGTGACATTATGCTGAATAATATCCGGTATCCCACCAGTCTTACTGGCAATGACTGGCACTCCAGACACTGCAGCTTCTACCAGAACCATGCCAAAAGTTTCGTTTTCAGAAGGCATGACGACCACACTGGCAATTCGGTATACCGGTAACACCGGAAAAAGGGGGCCTGCCATTAGCACATATTCATTCATCCCCAATGATTCAATCTGCATACGCAGACTGGCTTCATATTCCTCACTGCCTGAGCCAACAACCAGCCAACGAAAAATCCTTCCTTCAAGTTTCAGTTGATGTAGCACGTGCAGCATCAACTTATGTCCTTTCTCAGGACGCAACATTCCTACCTGTACGATGAGAGGTATATTTTTTGCTGTTGCCAACCAACTCTGAATATTCGAAGGTAAAGGTTGCGTGGCCTCATGTCGCAATCTGAGGAAATCAAAGCCAGGAGGAATAACGGTCACCGGTGTATGAACACCTTCTGATTTCAGATGTTTTTGAGTGGCTGTACTTGGTACAATAATGGTATCACACAGATAGTTTAGGGAGAACGTTTTGGTTTTTCGTGTGATATACGTCTTTTGTCGGATAATGCTAAATTGGCAACGAAATATAAGACGACTCAGGCCGACAACATTACTGTCATGACCACTGTGGCAGATAATCAAGTCAGGACTAAATTCTCTGATAGCTCGTCTGAACTTGAGGATGGAAGGAATATGAAGACTATTCCTGAAAGGAATAACCGTAATATCGATACCTCTTTTTATAGCTTCCTGAGCAATTTTACTTTTTTCTCTGCAGGCAAGCAAAACAGAGTGTCTCAATCCTTTGAGGGCCAACATCTGCTCCAGTGTCTGCAACTCCTGTCCACCAATATTGGGTGAAGATTCTGTAAATAAAATTTTCATGATTAATTATCGGGTAATCTTGGTCCTTTATAAAGAGCTAACAAGGAAGAGAAAAAGGGAGTTGTATAATAAAAAATACGCCGTTTCAGCCACCCGGAGTGTTCGCGCTCCTTGGTACTGATTCTTCCAATTTTCAATGATCCATTTTCAGGACAATTCATTCTTCTTTCTGTTGTATATAAATAAGAGAAGCCAAGTTCTCTGGCGAGATTAATATAATCATTATTGTAATATCCTTCAGGCCAGCACAGATGAGAGCTGCAGGAACCAAGTTTTTCAGTAAGGCATTGTTTTCCTTCCAGTATATCTTTTCTCATATACCTGCACTGTTCAGCCCTTGATGCAGGGAGCCTGTCCCAGCGTTTATGTGAATGAGTATGTACATGAAATTCAACCAACCCGGAATCACGCATTTTTCTGATTTCAGACCAGCGAAGCATAACCTCGTCAGGATGGTTATCCGCAATCAGTTGCTCACAGTCACGATGAGAATACTCTTTCTTCAGTGTATGGCGCACTTTACCTTCACCAATCAATCCGCTGATTAAAAAAATATGTGCATGCAGATTATATTCTTTCAGTATCGGCCAGGCCTGGAGCCAGTTATCAAGATAACCGTCATCAAATGTTATCATGACGCTCTTTCTGGGAAGTTTTCCTCCCTGATAAAAATACTCGAGTTCTGCAGATGTCACCGTCCGCCAGTTGTTTTCTGCGAGCCATTTCATCTGCTCACGAAATGTTTCAGGTGAAAGTGTCACAAGTCCCGGACAACGACTGACGTGATGATACATAAGAACAGGAAGATTTTTTGCATTTAACATAATATTTCAACTGACCAATATGAATCATTTCTGAATACAACAATGGAGATGGTTCAGACATATGGCATGTTTATCCAACTTCACTGTTTCTTTCAATGCGCAGCAACTCTATCTAAACGATGCCAATTCCCATAAGTTCGGTAAAACTCCATTCCCCGATAAGTATACTATCGTTTTTATTTTTCACCCATTTGTGTCATTGTTAGCTTAGGCTAACAATGACACAAAACACACCTTCTCATAATTTATCCTTTACAGTAGTCTCAATTATAGAGAATGCAAGATAAACAAACCATCAACATCCCCATGAATTTCTGAGATAAAAATAACGGAGATATATCCGTGAAAGAATACACTGGTATTCTATATTAGACTGGCCCCCCCTGAATCTCCAGACAACCAATATCACTTAAATAAGTGATAGTCTTAACAGGAGGGAAGTGAAACGCCCCGGAAATCCTGGAGACTAAACTCTCTGAGAAAGAGGTAAATAGGATGACTAAAAATACACGTTTTCCCCTGAAGTCCGTCAACGGGCATTCGTATGATTCTGGAAAGTCAGGGCAAATATGACTCACAATGGGCATCAATTTGTTCCATTGCCTCAAAGATTGGCTATACACTGGTGATTTTGCGTGTCTGGGTACGCCAGTATGAGCGGAATGCCGGTGGCGGTGATAGTGGGCTCACCACCGCTGAACGTCAGCTTCTGAAAGAACTGGAGCGTGAAAATCGTGAACCGCGCCGCAGTAACGATATTCTTCGCTAGGCTTCCGCTTATTTTGCGAAGGCGGAGTTCGAGCGCCTCTGGAAAAATAATGCAGCTGTTGGATAAGCTGCGTGAGCAGTACGGGGGCGGATGTGCAGTAGTGCGTCTTATGGCGGTTATGGGAGTTGCTGGCGTTCTCCGGGGTAAAAAGGTCCACACTACCGTCAGCTGGAAAGCCGTTGCCGGAGGCGACCGCTTAAACCATCAGTTCGTGGCAGAACGTCCTGACCAACAGTGAATGGCTGATTTTACTTACGTCAGCAGATGGCAAGGCTTTATCTGTGTAGCGTTCATCATTGATGTGTTTGCCGGATACATCGTAGGGTGGCGGGGTCTCATCGTCTATGGAAACGACATTCGTGCTGGGTGTACTGGAGCAGGCGTTGTGGGCCCGTCGTCCGCCTGGCACCATCCAACATAGGAAATAGCCAGAAAGAAACAAAATTGTATTATAAAGGAATCTTTTTCACCTAAATTTGAAAAAACTCGCCGAAATGAAATCCAGAGATTTATCAGGAATGGCGGAAAGATTAAGTGTATAAGCCAGTTATCCGATAAAGAAATATCCAGCTCTTATATATCACTTTTTCATTCCCGGTTTGGAGGTACGCTACCTTGCTACGAATATGATAATCTGTTAATGTTTATTTCTCACTTACGAGAACTTATGTTTGGCCATGTGCTATTCTGGGATAATAAACCGTGTGCTATTAATATAGTACTGAAATCTGAAAGCTCATGTAATGTTTATCATGACGTTCCAAATGGTGCAGTTCTGAATGATGAGAATTGCATGAAACTAAGTCCGGGAAGTATCCTTATGTGGCTGAATATAGATAAAGCACGAAGGTATTGTCAGGATAATAATAAAAAGATGATATATTCTATCGGTGCATTCAGACCTGAATGGAAATATAAACTACTATGGTCTGTTCCCTGTAAGGTTGGTAAATGCTTATGTTAGAATATGTATAAAGGTAAGTAACTATATACGAGCGTCCAGTCTGCAAATACTCCTCTAAACATGGAGGAGTAGATTTATAATATCATAACATTCACTAAATCGTTTTACATTAATTTCAAATTTGAAATTAATGTATTTTGATAACTATATATTTTTGATTCCGAAAACAGATATTTCTTTCAGTGAGTCAGGGCTTACACTTAAAATATTAATATTGTTTGTGTGAAGACATATTATTCAATAACGATGGTGAGAAATATCTGTAACTTTTTCGCATAATCTAACCATTTACTTGATTGTTTATTCTGTGAACAGAATCTGTTTATTATGTATCAGGTTGATAATGTGATTAAGCAGTCTGAAACCAGAGGAATATGGAGTCAGAAATTTTCAGTTGTCTTTTAAAGGCGTCTGCAGGGTTTTTTCTTCGTTTCTGCCTGTCCTGGCATTACCCCAATTCTCCCAAAAACGGCAAACCAGCTCTCAGCCCGCGCCATGACAGGCTTAAGACGGGATCCCTGCTGCAAAACATGCCTTTATGTATTTTGTTTTACCCGCAATAATGCGTGATAAGCAAACAAAAGGATCCGCGCGCTGCGATTTATTGTCGTGGAAGGATCCGGGCGTTCAGGTCAGAATACCTGTATCCATAAACAGTGCGTGTGCTACGTGAAAAATAACTCATGAACAATGTCATTCCCCTGCAGAATTCACCAGAACGCGTCTCCCTGTTACCCATTGCGCCGGGGGTGGATTTTGCAACAGCGCTCTCCCTGAGAAGAATGGCCACTTCCACGGGGGCCACACCGGCCTACCTGCTGGCCCCGGAAGTGAGTGCCCTTCTTTTCTATATGCCGGATCAGCGTCACCATATGCTGTTTGCCACCCTCTGGAATACCGGAATGCGTATTGGCGAAGCCCGGATGCTGACGCCGGAATCATTTGACCTGGATGGAGTAAGACCGTTTGTGCGGATCCTGTCCGAAAAAGTGCGTGCGCGACGCGGACGCCCGCCAAAAGATGAAGTCCGCCTGGTTCCGCTGACAGATATAAGCTATGTCAGGCAGATGGAAAGCTGGATGATCACCACCCGGCCCCGTCGTCGTGAACCATTATGGGCCGTGACCGACGAAACCATGCGCAACTGGCTGAAGCAGGCTGTCAGACGGGCCGAAGCTGACGGGGTACACTTTTCGATTCCGGTCACACCACACACCTTCCGGCACAGCTATATCATGCACATGCTCTATCACCGCCAGCCCCGGAAAGTCATCCAGGCACTGGTTGGTCACAGGGATCCACGTTCGATGGAGGTTTATACCAGAGTGTTTGCACTGGATATGGCTGCCACGCTGGCAGTGCCTTTCACAGGTGACGGGCGGGATGCTGCGGAGATCCTGCGTACACTGCCTCCCCTGAGGTGACGGCATACGCGCTTCCTTATATAAGCTGTGGTCAGCAGAACAGACATAACATAAGCTGGAGCATGTATATAAGCTGTAGTGAGTAAGTCATGTTTTATGAAGGGAGCAATGCCTCAGCATCAGGTTACGGGATCACTTAAGTAAGGGACAGGCGGATGGCAGCTCAGCTACAGACAGCACTGCAGGAAACAGAATATAAACTGCAGTGAGCAGACCACTCACTGCACCGGTTAATATAAGCTGTAGTCAGTAAAGGAGCGCTCTTCACTGATTACAGTTTATGTTCAGCGGGATTTGAAGAGTTTTTCCAGGTCATCCAGCGTGATGCCCAGTTTCTCAAGCAGGGCAAGCTTCTCCGCCATCTCCGGACTGACTTTTTCCGCAGGTGAAGGTTGCAACGGATTTTCCTTACTCTCATCATTCGGCGCTTTTAACCGGGGACGCCGGTAGTGAATACAGAAGAATTTTGTCCGCCCCCGCTGGATCTCCGTGTAATCAAGATATCCAATCTCGCGCAACTGCTCCATTGCGCGTCTGACTGTCTGGTTCTGGGAAAATACAGGAGACTTCAGATTGAGGCGTGCACGCAGCCGCGCCAGCGATATCGGTGCCGGATCCCGGGGCAGGCTCTCTATAAAGGTGTAGAGTGCCTGGGCGGACTCCCGTCGCTTCAGGGCATTAATCGCCTTAAGCTGGAGAAGGACTTTTCTGTCAAACTGGTACAGTTCAAACAGGCGGGGATCGGCCTGTAACTGCACAATATCCCGCTCAGTATCGTAGTAAGCTGACTGTACCAGATGGGTGATATATTCCCGGGTGTGCTTCTCATCGGTACGGGAAAACGAAATCACGGTACCGGCAATGCGCTTCAGGGAAGGGCTGATACGCTCACGCAGCCTGCGGGATGACTGGCTTGAAGGTATACCACACAGTTTTGCAAACTCGACAAAAGGCAGTTCAACTTTGTCACCAATCACGTTATGGCGGGCAAAGGAATGAATGATCCCCACCCAGGTCTTGAAATCGTTATCCATATCCAGGCGGGGGCCGGTGATCTCAACCTTATCGAATCCCTCAGCACGGGCCAGGGAAAGACGTGTCAGCTCTTCCGTGGCATCAGTACGTGACAGTGTATTTTTTTTACTGTTCTTCAGTGATTTAAGGGTTGGTACAAAGACGCCCAGACGCATCAGCGCCACAGGTTGTACGGTGTTGTTATTGTTTGGTGTCAGTGTCACCAGCTCACCGGACGACTTATCCACCTCGCCGAACAGTTTTTTGATGTCTGAATTTTCGTTTTCCAGAAAGCCTCCAGCCTGTGGACAGTAAAGGAATAAACAGAAAATCGTGTGTCAGAACTCCGCTAACTGACTGAAGAAAAACCTGCAGCCTGTATTTAACAACTGAGTCTGGCGTACTGACCATAGTTTATGTCATTAACTTACTTCAGTATATGGATTACTGAATACAGCTTATCATTAGCATGTTACAGTTTATCAGTAACATGCCACAGCTTATGTGATCGTGGTCCCGGCCCATGATTGACAAGGTTTGCAGCGATATGGGGATCTTTAATGGATCCTTTGTTGATCATTCATGGATCTGTTTACTGGATCGAACCCCTGGATATGTGGATAAATCATTCCAGAAAAACAACACACACCACCGATTATGAAGGCTTCAGGGCGTACCTGCTCACTGTAACTACAGATATATTGCGCTTCCTCGCCGGTTCGCGGGCTTCGCCCGGTCACCGGTCTGCGGCGAGCACTGTTTTTTCTGAAGTCTGTCCTTACAGGTAATTTTTGACGGAATCTGCCGTACTTCCTGAGCGTACAGTCATATCCGAAGTACACTTCATATGTTTGTTTCAATGCCAAAGGTGCATACAGACTGACTCCATGAATATCCTGACAACTGATATCACTTAATTTACCGACAGTCTTAAGACTAATCGTCAGAGTCCTGATAGTTACGGATCTTCCTTTTCCCCCACAACAACGCCACCTTCTGTCAGCACAACATATAGTGCTTAATTTAGATGCTAATGACACTATATATTGTGTCTCCTTCATTCCCTGTGGGCCCGTTCACAACGACAGAAAAGGGTGCAAGAGCCAAGACGCAACCGTGTTACACTTCCGGAAAGTTGTTATAAGACAGAAAATCGGATCTCACCGGAACGGCCATTCGTTAATTTAATAATGTGTCTATATGTCTGATTATTATCAGTGCAGTGATGATTGCGGTAGGAGAAAGTCATTAGAGTGACAGATGTAGAGGTATGTGCAGCTGATTATGCTGCACATCATAATTACCATTGGTGACTTTTTACTAAGGAACTAAATGCGCGCATCAATAGTTCATGTCTGGAATTATCTGACACGTTGTGGTCATAAATTCCTATGGTTAAAAATAAACCCTGTACCGCCAGGATATACCGGTTCGGTATATACACATCAGTTTGCAATTTACAGCGCGTCGGGTCGTATTCTGGCCACGCTTGATGTGCACAGACAACAATGGGTGTGTTCAGGCTTCACTCCCAACTGTCTACCCACTGATAAAAATCCGGTCATGCTTTCGTGCGGTATACCTCTGGATAAAAACATCGCATCACATTACGCCAAGCATGGATACTGAATAAATCTAATCCTGGAATGAGCACAGACAAATGCCAGGCGGGATTTCAGGAGATTCAGTGAGGTATAAATGGGAAAAATGAAAGAACTGCTGTTTGAAATTCAGGAAGAACGCACTGATGAATGGATTGCGGAAAATTACACGGATGCTGAGGAAGGAACTCCTGAATGGGATGCGGCAGCACAGGAATACAGCTGGTTTCAGGACTGGATGGAAGAGGCGGCTGAGCAGCAATATTTTGAGGCTTCGCTTGCCAGTATTCCTGACCGTCTGCAGGATGCAAAAGATGAATTGTTTGAGTTAGAGAACCTGATGCAGTTCAACCAACCGGGAATTGTGGAGCGAATGGCTTACGTTCATTGTGTGAGTGTGTTGGACAGTTTTCTGATGTACAGCGCAAGGGCACTTCTTAATCATCCTCCACATTTGCAGCGATTTCTGCAGGTAGCTGATTCGCTGATTGCTAATAAGAAAGACAGAAGAAAATTACGTGCTTCCAAATGGGTCGAGCAGGAACCGGATACAGCCACTCCTGAGAAGGTTTATACCTGGCGAGCTCAGTCTCTTGTGGCGAAGAAAACGTTTCAGAGCCACAAAGTGATAGGTCGGTATTTTTCAACGATGCTGGCAACACCGCATGAGTGGCCTTTGCAGGAACTTGAGAGGGTAATCAAGGTCCGAAACGCACTGGTACACCGTGATGGAGTTACCGAATCTCTTGAACCCGTGTATATCAGTTCGGGGAGTGTGCAGAATGCTATCTGCACGGTACGAGCATTTATTACCGCGGCGGCTGAAACCCTTCTGCAGGAAGATGCGCTATACAGGACGGATGATGGCACGTTCTGAAATTACCGCAGCGACACCATCCATAAGCCTCCTCTTCACTGAGGGATATGTCGATGGTTCATGATGAACTGCCAAAATACCTGCTGGCCACTCTGAAGCAGCGGACAGAAAAAGCAGCCAGGACGGCAGGAAGAACGCCTGCCGGGCAGCAGACTCACCGGCTGGTTCCGCTCTCCGACTCTTGGTACGTCAGCCAGCTGCAGACGATGGTGACCACACTGAAAATCCCCATGGAACGGCGTAATAAACGGACAGGCAGGAGAGAGAAAGCGCGGATCTGGGAAGTGACGGACAGAACGGTCAGGGCCTGGATTGGGGAAGCGGTTACCGCTGAAGGTCCTGCAGAGCCTGATGGGGCATAAGTCCATCAGTTCAACGGAGGTCTACACGAAGGTGTTTGCACTGGATGTGGCTGCACGGCACCGGGTGCAGTTTTCGATGCCTGAGTCCGATGCGGTGTCTATGCTCAAAAGAATTCCTTAAGCTTTGACTTTTTTAAATCCCTTTCGGATATCTCATGGATATATTATCGGTATTTCATATTCTGTTGACATGCCGGACCGGTATAGAGTAAAAAAAACATCTATTGAGTACCTCTTGGATATCCGAAAGGTGTCTTTTGGGGTCTTTATGGGTATTACATGTGGATTCTGGAGATACACTATGCCTGTTATTGCTAATACGCATCCCAAAGGTGGTGTGGGTAAGACAACTTCATCCGTAAACATTGTTGGTGAAATGAAGTCTGATACAGTTGATCTGGATACTCATACCGGGCTTTCTATCATTCTGGGGCTGAGACCTGAAGGAAAAGAAATTTCCGTGAAAGTACCCAAAACAGTGGATGAGTTAATCGAAATTATGACTCCCTACAAGAACAGCGATAAGACGTTACTTATTGACTGTGGGGGATTTGACTCAGATCTTACCCGTACTGCGATTGCCTTTGCAGACTGCGTTATTGTCCCTTCAAAAGACTCCCTGACTGAGCGTATTGGTTTGATGCATTTTGATGGAGTACTGGACGAAATCAGCTCTATCATGGGGACTGATATAACTGCTCACCTGTATCTCTGTAAAGTTAATCCTAACAAGAAGAAATTCCCTAAGCTTGATGCAATCCTGCCATCGTTCAAACATCTGAAGCTGATGAAGAGCCGCATTTCTGCTCGTGCAGAATTTGAGGATGTCATTGAGACTGGGATGGGAATCACTGAGTCTGTTCATGGGCGCTATTCGGCAGGAGGTAAGGAAGTTATTGCCCTGATCGAAGAAATCAATCATCTGATTGAAAATAACAAACAGTAAAGTGTATCTATTGGGTATCCATATAGTATCCTTTGGGCTTTTAAAGGATATCTTTTGAGTATCTAACAAACATCCTGGGTTATCTCATGAGCAAAGCGAAATTTAGTGCACAGGCTGAAAAACTGAAAAACCTGGTGGATTCTGCCAGATTACAAACTTCTTCTTCTGCCGTAACAGCAACAGTCCCGTCTCAGCCAAATGAAGGTACAGAGGAAGTTTCAGGTCGTCCCGTGGCCGCCAGGACGAAGGCTAAGAATCTTAAGGCCATACCGCTGTCGTATTTTGAAGCTCATGCGGAACTTAAAGCGACCAGTAAAACATCTCTGGATTTTAGCTCATATATTATTGAGGCTATAAGAGAGAAGCTTGAACGTGATGGCGCAATAGGTCAATAAGCTATCGGATACCTTAAGGGTATCTAATGTGTGTCTTTTAAATGCGTTATGGGGATTCTTAGTGTACCTAAAGAGTCCCCATTAGACATCTTTCTGTATATGGTGACATGATTCGTCACCGCTTTCCTTTCCTCTCAGTTTCACCATTTCATTCCCTTCCCTTAACCTGAACCATGATGTCAAAGATATTTTTATATTGCATTTATGTATCACATATAACACTCATGATGTTTTTTGTATCTATGATTTTCTCTGGTCTTAAGGTTGTACGTGCAATATACATGCAGTTTATTGTGTTTTTATGTTGCTTGTACTCTTTCAGAAAGACCATTTTTCCATTATAATTGAATATACATTGCATGTATGAAGCATATTTGTTTTTTCTATTTGTTTATGAGCAACGGAGACTGGTTATGAAAATCTTTATTGATGATGGTTCTACCAACATTAAACTTGCCTGGTTGGAGGATGGTGACGTGAAAACGTTAATCAGCCCTAACAGCTTTAAACCGGAATGGTCTTTTAGTTTACTGGATGATGCTGCCCCGGCTAATTACGAGATCGACGGCGAGAAGTTTTCATTTGATCCATTAAGTGCTGATGCTGTCGTAACGACTGAAACACGCTATCAGTACAGTGATGTGAATGTTGTGGCCATTCAGCATGCGCTACAGCAGACCGGCCTGAAAGCGCAGCCTGTTGATGTCATCGTCACATTGCCGATCTCTGAATACCTTGACGCCAACAATCAGAAAAATAAGCAAAACATTGAAAGAAAGAAAAAAAATGTGATGCGTGAAGTACGGGTGCAGGGGAGTGATGCATTTGTTATTCGCAGTGTTTCCGTTCTTCCTGAAAGTATTCCCGCTGGTTTCAGTGTTCTTGCGGGGCTTGAGGATGATGAATCCCTTTTGATCGTAGATCTCGGTGGTACAACTCTTGATGTGTCGCATGTTCGTAGCAAAATGACAGGGATTACAAAAACCTGGTGTGATCCGAATATCGGCGTGTCCCTGATTACATCCGGGGTTAAGGAACAGATGGCTGTACATGCTAATACAAGAGTGAGCTCATTCCAGGCTGACAATATCATTGTGCACCGTAATGAACCTGACTACCTTTCCCGTCGCATTTATAATGCTGAACAGCGTGAGTCTATCATTAATGTTATCAATGAACGGCAGAAGTTGCTTATTAAACGAGTTAATGATGTCATCAGCCGTTTCACCGACTATACACATGTAATGTGTGTTGGTGGTGGGGCTGAAATTGTGGCCGAGGCTGTGAAGAACCTGACTAAGGTTCCTGATGAGCGCTTTTATCTGAGCTCATCCCCGCAGTTTGATTTAGTCATGGGAATGATAAAAATGAAAGGTGGTGTGACTAATGAGTGATGAAAATAAATCCAGACGCTGCTCATTTGAACTTTTCCCGGATGAACGGACAGGAGATAAGATAGCAGATGAGCTCATTGCAAATGAAAAACTGAAGGAGCGGGGACGTTTCATGCGCGCGATGTTAGTTACTGGTGCGGCGTTTGCAGCTATAGATAAACGTCTTCCTTTGCTGATATCGGAGTTACTGACAGAAAATACGACTCTGGATGATATTAATAAGGTGATTTCCAGCGTAATACCAGGTGCTTTTTCGGTTGAAAAGAAATTGCTTGAATTACTGGAAAAACAATCTGGTCTCCATACGTCTGTGGATTGCAGTACTCCTCTTACAGAGCAGAGTCTGTCGAGAAATGGCGGTGAAGACCAGACCAGAAGAAACGCTGAAAATATGTTCGGAGATGACTGAACTAACCCAGCCTGGCCAGGGGAATATCTCGCCATTTAGTTGTATAACACTGACTCAACATTTCCCGTTTCATTTGCCATTCAGGGGCGGTTCCTCGCCCCGCAAACCACACTTTCCCTTTTCCCGACTGGTTCAGTTCATCGAGTGTTTTCATTAACTTTTCGCTGTTTTTATGGGGCTGGATTTCATCAAATAATCCCGGCTGCGCTATACCCGATGGCGTGAAATCAGCCAGCATGACTCCTGCCTTCATATAGCGGTACCCTTCACGCCAGACATGGTTTAACGCTCTGCATGCTGCGGCAATAATGTCCCGGCTGTCCTGTGTAGGCAATGGAAGCTTTTCCACAGCGGAATTGCTGTAACAGGGGGCTTTCACTGCAAAGGGTGACGTTCGTATAAATGTCGCCACCTGCCGGCAATACTGACGCTCCCCACGTAGTTTCTCTGCGGCCCGCTCTGCATACTGAACAACAGCCTGGTGCATGGCATCTTTGTCTGTGATTCGTTCACCAAAACTGCGGCTACAGACAATCTGCTGTTTTGCCGGTGGGGCTTCTTCCGGAGATATGCAGGACTCGCCGTTGAGTTCGCGTACTGTATGCTCAAGAATGACGCTGAAGTTTTTCCGGATGAATGCCGTGTTAGCCTGCGCCAGCTGCAGCGCTGTGTTAATACCCTGCGCATTCAGCTTTTCCGTCAGTCTGCGTCCTACTCCCCAGACTTCACCAACAGGCTGCTGTCCCAGTAACTTGAAGGTCCGATTACGGTTTTCTGCCGTCAGCGCGACCACACCGGAAAACTGTGGCCATTGCTTTGTTGCCCACTGTGCACTTTTGGCCAGCGTTTTTGTAGGCGCAATGCCCCCCCCCATGGCGAGTCCTGTCCAGCTCTTTACCTGTTCCCTGAGCTGATGACCAAAAACCTCCGGAGAGATGCAACGGTTCACCCCCCGCAAATCAATGAACATTTTATCAATTGAGTAGGGCTCAACTGCGGGAGAAAGTGACTCCAGAACAGCCATAACCCGTTGGCTCATGCTGTGGTACAGTGCATAATTGCTGGAAAATACATGTATTTTCTTCTCCAGGTGCATTTGTCTGACCTGAAACCAGGGCTGCCCCATTCTGATGCCAAGAGCTTTTGCCTCCGGGCTGCGCGCGATCACACAGCCATCGTTATTGCTGAGTACGATGACCGGTTCGTTGCGAAGGTCCGGGCGGAAAACTTTTTCACATGAGGCGTAGAAACTGTTGATATCAGCCAGTGCAAACATCAGCGTAACTCCCGCGTCCTGTGTATCACGTGAGTGACAACACCAAAAATACAGATGTTTTCCGGATACAGTGTGCGGAACTCCGGGCTGTCTGAAACCGGCTCCAGTGCCGGGCGTGGGCGCAACAGCAGTCGTTTGACGGTGAACTCCCCGTCGATCTCAGCGATAACGATGTCCTCGTGTTGTGGTTTTTCGGCCCTGTCCACTACCAGCAGATCACCATTCTGCACGCCAGCCTGGTTCATCGATTCACCGCTGGCGCGCAGAAAGAAGGTGGCTGCAGGTCTGCTGATGCAATAGCTGTTCAGATCCAGTTCCTGCTCAGCATAATCAGTGGCAGGCGAAGGAAAACCGGCCTGGCAACGATCGGCAAACAACGGTCGCACGTAACTGTCATTGCCTGAAGGGTCAGCCGGACGGTGATAAACGGTACTCATGCTGCAGGCAGCCAGCTGTCGTCCTGCCAGATTTCTTCCAGCAGAGACAGGATACGTTCTTTATCCTTGTCGTTGCGGGCTCCTGTGACAGATACAGACGGGGCGCTGCCCTGGTCTATACGCAGCCAGATTTCCGGGTAGTGTGGTTTCAGACGTCGTTCGATTTCATTCTGTAGCGCCTGAAGTGTGCCTGATTTGAGGTTTTTTGTGCTCTGGCGGTCGAAAAGAATTTCAATGCGGATCATGTTCTCATCTCCCTTTTCTTTTGCTGTATGCATATACAGCATTCTAATAACTGAATCCACACACAGTCAAATGTTATTATTGTGACTAAAAAACGCTCAATTCTCTGAGAGTGTGGCTGTATGCCTGCTGTGGACGGCTGTGTCCAGCTTATCCACAGCATTTTGTGCACGGTTCTGTGGACAAAATACCTGGTTACCCAGGCCGTGCCGGCACGTTAACCGGGCTGCATCCGATGCAAGTGTGTCGCTGTCGCCGGCCTCCTCACCCGGTCACGTTTCGTCGTTCCTCCTCCACGCGCTGCGGCTTCGGGGTCGCACCTGCATTCGTATGCGGTCGCCCGGTTACAGGTGCGGCACGGCCTGATGGAGGCCGCATGTGAGAGGAGAATTCCCATGCCAAACTGGTGCTCGAATCGTATGTATTTTTCTGGTGAACCGGCAAAGATTGCGGAGATTAAACGACTGGCCAGTGGTGCAGTCACACCGCTTTATCGCCGCGCCACAAATGAAGGTATTCAGCTGTTTCTGGCCGGAAGTGCCGGACTTCTGCAGATCACTGAAAATATCCGCTCTGAGCAGTGCCCCGGAGTGACGGCTGCCGGACGTGGTGCTGTATCGACGGAAAATATCGCGTTCACCCGCTGGCTGACACACCTGCAGAGCGGTGTACTGCTGGATGAGAAAAACTGCCTGATGCTGCATGAACTCTGGCTGCATAGCGGTACTGGACAGCGTCGCTGGGAAGGATTACCGGATGATGTCAGGGAAACCATCACCGTGCATTTCACCGCCAAAAGAGGTGACTGGTGTGGCTTCTGGAGTAACGAGGATGTATCGGTGTGGTGGAACCGTCTGTGTGACAATGTACTGCCGGAAAAAACCATGCCGTTTGACCTGCTGACGGTTCTGCCCACCCGCCTGGATGTTGAAGTGAATGGCTTTAACGGTGGTGTTCTGAACGGTGTTCCTTCTGCGTATCACTGGTATACGGAACAGTATGGCGTGAAGTGGCCTGTGGGGTATGAGGTGAATATCAGCAGTCAGGGAGACAACTTCATTCAGGTTGATTTCGACACGCCGTGGTGTCAGCCGGAAAGCGACGTTATTGCAGAATTAAGCCGCCGTTTCAGTTGCACACTGGAGCACTGGTATGCCGAACAGGGCTGTGATTTCTGTGGCTGGCAGTTGTATGAGCGCGGCGAGCTCGTTGATGTGCTGTGGGGGGAACTGGAATGGTCTTCCCCGACAGATGACGATGAGCTGCCGGAAGTCACCGGACCTGCGTGGATAGTTGACAATGTGGCGCATTACGTTGGATGAATTCTGACGGAGACGGGCGGGCAACCGCCCGTTTCTTTTCCGGTAAAGGATGTCGCCGTGCTCCTCTTTTTACTGCGCCGGCTGACGCGGCGCGGCATAAACGCTGCCTGTGGTCAGTGTCCCGCGTCCGGCGGGCACGGGACGGGCGCTTTTACCGCTCCCGGCTGGCGTCAGTGACAGTGTACGCCAGCCCGTCGCCCTTTTCTGATGAACGCCCTTCAAGCCGCTTTCGCGGCATAGCCTTGCCGTCAAAAAGACGACGGCTGCGGTATTCCACGGTCGGCCTGACCCGTTACCGGACGCGGTGAACAGCCCACAGGCAGCGGGGAACGGGCACCACAGGGGTGCCCTCCTGGTGCCTTCTGTAAGAGAAGGAGCGTTGTTATGTCCCGTTTTGTCCTCGGTAACTGCATCGATGTTATGGCCCGTATTCCTGATAACGCCATTGATTTCATACTGACTGACCCGCCGTACCTCGTCGGTTTTCGTGACCGTCAGGGGCGTACCATTGCTGGCGATAAAACCGACGAATGGCTGCAACCGGCCTGTAATGAGATGTACCGCGTGCTGAAAAAAGACGCGCTGATGGTGAGCTTCTATGGCTGGAACCGCGTCGATCGCTTTATGTCTGCCTGGAAAAATGCGGGATTCAGCGTTGTTGGTCACCTGGTCTTCACCAAAAACTACACATCGAAGGCCGCATATGTGGGCTATCGCCACGAATGCGCCTACATCCTGGCAAAAGGCCGTCCACGTCTGCCACAAAACCCGTTGCCGGACGTGCTGGGCTGGAAATATTCAGGCAATCGTCATCACCCGACGGAAAAGCCCGTTACCAGCCTGCAACCGCTCATTGAGAGCTTCACACACCCGAACGCGATTGTGCTGGACCCGTTTGCAGGCAGCGGCTCAACCTGCATCGCCGCCCTCCAGTCCGGACGCCGGTATATCGGTATCGAGCTGCTTGAACAGTATCACCGTGCCGGACAGCAACGACTGGCCGCCGTGCAACGGGCCATGCAGCAGGGGGCCGCGAATGATAACTGGTTTGAACCGGAGGCTGCGTAAATGAACTATGCCGGACACGAAAAACTTCGCGCCGACGTGGCGGAGGTGGCCAACACCATGTGTGACCTTCGGGCCAGGCTGAACGATATGGAGCATCGCTGTCGCTTTGATTCCGATGTGCTTGTTGAACGCCTGACACGCCAGACGCTGTATCGCGCCAATCGCCTGTTTATGGAGGCGTATACCGAAATTCTGGAACTGGATTCCTGCTTCAAAGATTGAGAAGGAGACGAGAATGTACGGAACATGCGAAACGCTATGCCGGGAGCTGGCAGCAAAGTATCCGGGAGACGCGCCGCTGATGCTGGTTATCTGGTCCCCGGAAGAAATTCAGGCCCTCGCTGACGGAATGGATATTTCCCTGTCCGATCATGAAATCAGGACCGTCCTGGCGCGGCTGGAGGACATCCCGGAAGACCAGCGGATTGAGTCCGGTATTTCTTCCGGCGTGGCGATGGAGATCATCAATAACGTGAGAGAAAACCGCCAGGTGACCGTCCCTGCTGAACTGCTGGCGTCCCTGATTCAGACCGCTGAACAGGCACTGTGGAAACGTGAGTGGGCCGCCCGTGATAACGGCCTCGCCGTCCCGGAATGCGTCACCCGCCGACAGGCGGTGGTTAATCAGGCCCGCGCCCTGCTGAAAAACAACACACGCGAAAACGACTGATGTTATCGCCGCCTGCGGGCGGCGATTCAGGGAGACCATGAATCATGAACGAAACGCTGAATGCACTGATTTGTCGCCACGCCCGTAACCTGCTGCTGGCGCAGGGCTGGCCGGAAGAGACGGATGTTGACCAGCGAAATCCGAACTATCCGGGCTGGATCAGCATTTACGTACGGCTGGATGCACCCCGGCTGGCGACGTTACTCGTTAACCGCCACGATGGCGTGCTGCCGCCGCACCTGGCCTCAGCCATTCAGAAACTGACCGGAACCGGGGCGGAACTGGTACTGTCCGGCAGTCAGTGGCAGTCGCTGCCGGTACTTCCGGCAGACGGAACGCAGGTGTCTTTCCCGTATGCCGGAGAATGGCTGACCGAAGACGAAATCAGGGCAGTTCTTGATGCGGTGCGAGATGCAGTATGCAGTGTCAGTTGCCGGGTGGCAGAAGATGCGCGGCGTATCCGGGCGGCGCTGACCACAAGCGGTCAGACGTTGCTGACCCGCCAGACGCGCCGCTTTCGCCTGGTCGTGAAGGAAAGCGATCACCCCTGCTGGCTCGATGAAGATGACGAAAACCTGCCCGTGGTGCTCGATGCCATCGTGAACCGGGGAGCACGTTTTTCGGCAGTGGAAATGTACCTGGTCAGTGAGTGTGTGGAGCATATCCTGTCCAGTGGGCTGGCCTGCGATGTGCTGCGTATACCGGATGAACCGCCCCGCCGCTGGTTTGACCGTGATGTTCTGCGGGAGGTGGTCCGGGAGGCCCGGGCCGAAATCCGCAGCATGGCGGATGCCCTCGCAAAAATCCGGGGCTGATGATGGCGGGGAAAATCCCCGCCTTTTCCTGCCGGTCCCCGGACAGAGCACAAAGGAAGTCGCCGCCGGCTCCGCTTTACCCGGCCATGCGGGGCATGGCCTTGTAGGTTTTCAGTTATGTGGCCGCCGTGTCGTGTGCGGGCTGTGCCGTGCCTCCATCTTAGCCGGGCTGGCGGGGATGCAAGGGTAAAATGAACGCGGCGGTCACCCGGTCCCTCCTTCCCGTCTGCCGTGATTTTCCGGTCGTTCACCCGCTCAGGTTTCGCGGTTTCACCCTCCAACTCCCGCCAGCCGTGTGCGTCAGGCTGCGGCTTCCCTTGCGCCCCTGCATCCCCGCCTTATCGCCCGGCTTTTATGGAGGCACGGCACCGCCCGGTGTCGCGGAATATGTGAACAACGGAGGAAATCCCATGCAGTATGCGAAACCTGTCACTCTGAATGTTGAAGAGTGCGACCGTCTCTCCTTTCTGCCTTACCTGTTTGGCAACGACTTTCTGTATGCCGAGGCATCTGTGTACGCGCTGGCGCAAAAAATGATGCCGGAATATCAGGGCGGATTCTGGCACTTCATCCGCCTGCCGGACGGTGGCGGTTACATGATGCCGGATGGCGACCGTTTTCATCTGGTCAACGGTGAAAACTGGTTTGACCGCACGGTCAGCGCCGATGCCGCAGGCATCATTCTGACTTCCCTTGTGATTAACCGTCAGTTGTGGCTGTACCACGACAGCGGTGATGCAGGACTGACTCACCTGTACAGGATGCGCGATGCGCAGTTGTGGCGCCACATCGAATTTCACCCCGAATGTAACGCGATTTACGCGGCGCTGGACTGATTAACGGACGGGGCGGCAATGCCGCCCCTGTAAAGGAGACGAGAACATGTACTGTACTGTTAAAGAAATTATCCGCGAAGTGCTGGATACAGACGTGCCGGACAGTGAATGCGTTTTTGCCGTGGTGCTGACCCGTGGGGATGTGCGTCACATAGCCCAGGACTGGAGTCTGACAGACGATGAGCTGGAAGTCGTCATGCAGCGGCTGGACGATGCCTTTGAGCATGGTGCTGATGTCAGCGTTGTTCACGGCGTTGTTCGTGAACTGATGGAAGAAAAGCGCGCCAGCCGTCAGGTGACAGTTCCGGCTGTGATGCTTGAAAAAATTATGGCGCTGGCGGGCAGTGAAATGAAGCGCCTGTATGCCGTCGGGAGCGAGAACGGAGGCGACGGTGACGCATTCGTCAGGGAAGAACGCGAAGCGATGGACGTTGTGTTGCAGGCGCTGGACGGGGAGAAGATGTAATGAATATCAGCACAGAAACCCGCGAAATTCTGCGTAATTACAGGGCCGTGATTAATGCGCGGCGTCGTGAGATGGGGCAGAAACCGCTCACCACCGCACAGATTGTTGATGAAATCTGCGATTTTGTGGCGAATCAGCAGGCGGTTTTCCTCGGTGGTCACTACATCCTTCAGGGCAGCAGAAACAGGTGATACAGGGGCAGGCGGTGGAGGCCGCCTGTCAGCCCGCGCGAAAACCCCTGGCAGGCTGACGCCTGCCGGAAGGGAAGCGGGCCACGCTGACGCGTCGCCCGTTACCCTTCCCGTTTGTGATGTGTCCGGAATGTTTTTTTCTGATGTTATTTTTCTGTGGTTACTGTGCCTGTTACTGTTGTTGTTCTTCCTGTTCCTTCCTTTCTTCTCCTGTTTATGGCTTTTCCGGGCGTCCCCCTGGCGGGGCGGGCTGTCGTGAACGGAGCCAGCGAAGCTGTCTCCGCCCTGACGGGCTTCCATCCCTGACGCAAAACCTCGGGTTTGCAGCGACCGGAACGGTCGCGCCACCCTTGTCGCGCCGTGGCCTGCGCTCCCGGCATCCCGGCAAAAGGCCGCCGGGATGTAAGGGGCAACGCCGTTTCGCGCACGCGCTCTCCGTCGTTGCGGCGGGTCCCTGCTCATTGCCTGCCGGGTGCCACACCCCCGTATGAGTCCCTGTCGCCGGGGGCTGATACAGCCACAACCTGCCGCACTGACTGTCCAGGGTAAATGAACAGCCCACAAAATTTTTTACCCAAAACCCGGTAAAAAATTTTGCGTTCTGCCCAGGACAGGTGCGTCAGGCCGTGGCAGTGATGCCCCTTGCGGCGAAGGTTCTCAAACGGGTGAAGTTCATACCACAGGGAATACAGCAGCAGGTTCCCGCGAAACGTCAAAACCGCGGCTCCCGAAACTCAACGGGTGATGTTCTTTAAAAATCAGGATTTATTTCAGGCTCCGGCAATACGCATTTATGTGTTCTGTCAGTCATCCGGCTGGCAGGTAATGAGAACGCAGAAACAGAAGGAGGAAAACACCGGAGAACGTCAGACGCAGATATGAAAAAAGCAGGTCAGGGACCTGCTTAATCCACACCGCAAAAACTGTTCGCGCAGTTTCTGCGGTTCCATTCAACAGTCATAAGGATGCATTTATGACAGTAAGTATTGTTTCACCTTCCGCAGCGGCTGTAAAGCCCCGCCGTCATCCCCGTTTCAGACGCGAAGACATCCCCGCGCCGGAAATTGACCCCGTGCTGAAAGCCTTCGGGCGACACATAGCCCGGAGTTTTCACCGGGGGCGTGGTGTACACATCCCCGCCATGAAAAACACGGCTTTCGGGCAGGTGCTCCGCACACTCGAACTGAAACGCGCTTTTAACTGATGAGGTGAGCCGCCCCGCGAGGGGCGGCAACAGACGGAAGGAGAACATTTTATGACATTAGCAGCAATCACCATGACCGCCCCGGAAGCCGCCAGCCCTGTGCAGATGTACCGCGCGACCTACTCACCGGATGATAACAAACTACGCCTGTATGCCGCGTCACGTCTTGACCCGGAGACGTATAAAAAAGTGCATGATGCCGGTTTTCGCTGGGCACCCAAACAGGCGCTGTTTGTCGCGCCGGCCTGGACACCGGGCCGGGAAGACGTGCTCCTCTCACTTGCCGGAGAGATTGAGGATGAAGACAGCACGCTCGCTGAACGTCAGGAAGCACGGGCGGAGCGGTTTACCGGATACAGCGGAAAGCGGGCCAGTGAATCCGCACAGGCACTTGATGAAGTGGAAAGACTGGCCGCGATGATCCCGCCCGGTCAGCCCATTCTTGTGGGGCATCACAGCGAACGCCGCGCCCGTCGTGATGCGCAGCGTATTGAAAACGGCATGAAACGAGCCGTGATGCTCTTTGAACGTGCGGAATACTGGGAAGAGCGGGCGCGGTCGGCACTGCTTCACGCGAAGTATAAAGAACGTCCGGACGTTCGCTGGCGTCGTATCAAAAAAATCGAAGCTGATTTGCGCAAGGCTGAAAAGACCATCGCGCAGTCGCAGAAATATCTGACGATGTGGCGGGCTGAATCGCTGGATCTGAATATGGCAAAACTCATCAGCAGTCATGACCATATCAGCGCCTGTTTCCCGCTGGATACGTATCCGCGCCCGGCAGAAAAAAGCCAGTATGAAGGAAGTCGATCGTTATGGTCGGCCCTGGATGATGACATCATCACCACGGAGCAGGCCCGCGAAATTGCGATCCGCTGTCATGAACGGCAGATTCAGCATCAACAACGCTGGGTTAACCACTATCAGAACCGCCTGATCTATGAGCGTGCCATGCTGGACGAAAGCGGCGGCGTGGTTACCCGGACACAGGATTTTGAGCCGGGCGGACAGGTTTTCAGCCGGGGCGAGTGGCTGACCATCATCCGTGTGAACAAAAGCAACGGGGCGGTGAGTTCAGTCACAACGCCAAATTACAGTTTTCTTGGGTACAGCGGCACGATGAAAGTGACGCCCGATCGCATTACGGACTACAAAGCACCATCGGCAGAAGAGGCTGCCGTCGCCAGTCAGGCCGCGAAGCGTCCGCCGGTTGTCAACTATCCGGGAGAAGGTTTCCGGGAAATGACAAAGGCACAGTGGGCCGCCCTGCCCCGGGACTGTAAGGCCGTGCGCAGTGTGGCAGAAGCAGAAGACCACGGGGCATATCGTTACCGCCGCACAATGGACAATAATTTCCGCCTGGTGAATGTGTATATCACCGACATGAAAATTACGGAAATCCCACAGAAATAAGGTATATCCCCCCGGGAAATCCCCGGGGGATGACGGAGATAATGACATGCACAGTCAGTTAAGAGAACGTATCCGGCTGATGCGCGCAAGGCTGGATAACGCCGCGCCGGTTGCTGAAATCCGGGCTGAATCTCAGCTTTTTGTGACTCCTGCCCCGGTCTGTGATCGCCTGGTGACGCTGGCGGAGATCAGCAACCGTGATCACATTCTGGAACCCTCTGCCGGCACCGGGGCCATACTGCGGGCGATTCGGGATACCGCGCCGGGGGCCATGTGTGATGCGGTGGAAATCAACAGCGGGCTGGTCCGGTATCTGCGGGAAAATTTTAACGGTGTCAGGGTACAGTGCGGTGACTTCATGGAATGGCAGCCGGTGCAGTATTACAGCCGGATTATCATGAATCCGCCGTTCAGTCACGGGCAGGATATCCGGCATATCCTGCGGGCCTTTTCCCTGTTGCGTCCGGGGGGCGTTCTGGTTGCCGTCTGTCTCAACGGGCCACGCCAGCAGGAGAAGCTGTTACCGTTTTCTGACGTCCGCGAGGAGCTGCCGCGCGGCACGTTTGCTTATACCGATGTCACGACGATGATTATTCGTCTGCGTGTCTGAAGACTCCGGGCAGGCGGGAGGATAAATGCCCGTCTGCCCGCGCCGGGAAAAGACCGCGCGCCGGTGGCGCTGAAAGGGGCCGCGCTGACGCGCCGCCTCTTACATTACGCGGACGTTCTGCTGTGGGCTTCTGTCTTTTCAGACCTGTCATTTGTCTGTTACTGATGATGTTGTTGTTCCTGCTACTGCTACTGCTACTGCTACTGCTACTGTTCTTCTTTTTTCTGCTGTTCTGATTACTGCCTGTTTTGTTGTTCTCCTGCTTATGCCTTTTCCGGGCGTCCCCCTGGCGGGGCGGGCTGTCGTGAACGGAGCCAGCGAAGCTGTCTCCGCCCTGGCGGGCTTCCATCCCTGACGCGAAACCCCGGGCTTGCAGCGACCGTTCCGGTCGCGCCGCCTCTGTCACGCCGTGGCCTGCGCTCCTGGCATCCCGGCAAAAGGCCGCCGGGATGTAAGGGGCAACGCCGTTTCGCAAACCG